>ERZ1292630.916-Hain-H41-02um-R3-916-length-29779-cov-9_pt2 | contig 28161 bp, 17 predicted proteins | sample MGYA00564408_ERZ1292630 | MGnify/ENA primary metagenome ERZ1292630 (study PRJEB36523, sample SAMEA6512641) | groundwater metagenome | collected 2019-01-08 | study: AquaDiva: Metagenomics assemblies of 32 groundwater samples
CCCCCCCCCCCCCCCCCCCCCGTCCGTTCCTCGTCGGGTTTGACTCGCACGCTGCTTTGCTTCCGTGGCAAGAAGCGGAGATGAAGACCCAATGGTTCACCGCGATGAAGGGTCAGTGCAGAACAACGCCGATTTTCGAAGCCATCAAAATCGCTTCTACACACTTGGCAAGAAATTGCTATTCGCACTGCTGCGATAGCGCATCTGGACTCGACCCCGCAGCCGCAGGACTACGAAATGCAACAAGGCATGGATCGAATGCAACGGAGCACGGACGCCACACCACTGATCAGCGCGCATTAGCCCCGACAATACACGATGACGAGACCACACTTTCCTTCCTTCCTTCCCCCCTTTCGTTTCCCGTGGTGAGACCAGACAAATCACATCGCTCCGCACAGCCGGTGATGCCCACTTGGGCCAGAAACACAACTTCCTTCCCCCCTTCCCTGCATACAGTACTGTATGTGTGACACCGATGAGCACACCCAAATACCATCCCTACCTGGACACCTCAAAGGATCAACAATTGTGTATGTGACGAATTTCTGAAATTGGTGTGGACACGGTGTGCCGAAATGCGAGCCACTTTCGTTTGGTCACAACGTTCTTTTTCATTCTCTCAATCAATTCTTTGGACGACATGTTGTCTCTCTCTCTCTCTCTCTCTCTCTCTCTCTCTCTCTCTCTCTAGTGTTGGCGATTCACGAAAGTGTCCGATGATGTAGTGCGATCGATTGAACCTCCCTGCCTACCTGAAACAGCAGTGCATAGGGCAAGGACGGAACGAACAGTTGGTGCAAGGAACATTATTCCTCCTTCGTGAGATCGGCTTACACGCGATACGATGAAAAACACGAAACCTTCGGCCTACGCCGCGGCGCCCATCTCATCAACGGAGAGGTCCTCCGTGTTGCTGCTCTCTCCATGGGAACTGTCAATGCTGAAAATATCCTTCCACCGCGCCGACGCGCACCACCGGGGGTGTCTCGGCCGGGACGACGTTGGACGCCTCTGCCGTTTGCTGCTGACGGATCCTCCTGACATTTCTGCCCCTTCAACTGGCCAGCGCCAACGTGGAGGTCATCCTGGGGATTTGATGTACGTAAGTGACCATGCTGCGAGGATTCTGGACGACAACGTAGAGGCGATGGTCGAGCGTATCTTTCGCATCGCCGATAAGGACCAGGATGGGACACTCAGCTTTCGCGAGGTTGTTGACTTTGTCTCGCACGTGAAGGAACCTAACCAGGCTGGCTGCGGCGGAGGCGCCAGCGATGCCTTGCTACTGCGCGCGACGCTGCTCAACCCCACCTCCTGCGTCGCGTTTGGCTCCACAATGGGGGTGCTCTTGCTGTTCAAAGCCAAAGCCCTCACCGCCGTGGGGACGATGTTCGTGGACCCGATTCGCCTCTTCCGTGGAGGGTACGTCGACGTCGCGGCGACGGTCAACACATCCGAGAAGCGGAAAGGCATCGCGCGGCGTATGGTGGCGGCGATGAAACCCGTGATGATCAGTCTTGTCCTCGACTGTGGCATTGGGGTCGTGATGTTCACCGCGTACGGCGTCGCGAAGCAGTATTTCGTCCGCAGTGCTTTCGTCGTGGCATCATCATGTCGCACTCCTCCTTTATCACCGTCGTCGTTGTCGCACACGTCAGCGATCGATGCGGAGGGGGGTGACACAAGGAAGCCGACGGCCCGGGACAGCGACCGCGGGCAACCCCCCACCCTGAAGGAAGCGTCGATCGGTGACTTTACCACCATGGCCGACGGTGGGGATCCATTCGCTTCTTCGTCCAACGTTGCTGCTTCTTCTATTTCTTTCCTGACATCATCGGCGGTAGGTTACGCCCCCTCGCGGCCAACACAGCGACTCGTCATTGAAGCCGTCGCGGGTTTCATCGCGGGCTGCGTAGGCGGCGCCCTCATTGAACTACTCGCGTGGTTCAAGCGCCGCTCGGTGCAGGGAACGTCGCTCATTCCTCGCGACGGACGCTGGTGGATCGCGCGGGCATACCACAGCGTGTTGCACATGATCGCGCCGGATGCGGATACGCACTATGGCGCTGCTGCGACGGCGGGATGCTCCTCGATCCCATCGCCGTCGCCCTCTTCACTCAGGACGGGACGAGATCATTCCACCACGACAGAACCTTCCAGATCAGTGTGGCAACGCGCTCGAACATTAGCGCGCGGCGCCTTGCGTCTGACCGCCAGTATCTTTGGACGCCACGGCGTGTCGCACGCCATATTCTTTGCCGTGTTCCACAGCGCCCAGCATGGATTGCACGGCGCCCTGGTCGCACGCAGCAGCCACCAGCACGACGACCCGTCCTCGTCCCCCGCCGCGGTCGCCGCTACGACGGCGGCGTCCTCTTCGATGGCAGTCGTTTCCGCGGCCGGACGAGTCGCCGTGGATTCCGCTTCGTCGCTTTCCTCCTCGATCGCCACCACGGTCTTGGGTGAGCACCGCGCAGGCCACTGGCAAGCGTCGGCAACTCAGTTTTGGCAGAGCCACTCGTTCGGCGATACGCTCGTGACCGCGGGTGCAGGCTGCGCCGCCGGGGCGGCCTATCGGGTCTGGACGATCCCGCTCGGCAACGTGATTCGACTGTGGAGTATGCCTCACGGGCACGGGGGGCTTTGGCCTGCCTTGGGTAACTTTCGGGACGCTCCATCTCGACGGGTGCGACCGGTGCATTTTTTCCCCGCTCCACTGCGGCTGCACTGGCGACGCATTTCTCATGCTAGCCGCGCGGCGTGCAAAGGGCTTGGATCGTCCCTCAAATGGACCATGCCCATCACGGGTGTCGGCTTTCTCGCCTTCGAGTATGCCCTGCTCTATGTTTGAAAGGCTTTCTCTTTTTTCCGGCCTGCGCCAATACCCCATTCGTTCCAGGAGCGGCCCTGACGTCCTGGATGACGACCTTCCCTTCTGTCGCAGAGAGGTTGGTGGGGTGGCGACAAAACGGCGTGACGGTACGCAACCGAACGTCCACATCGAGGTCCGTGGACAAAGTTTCACTCTCTCAACACGCTCTCAAGGCACTCTCAATCAATACACTGGACGTGGACGGGTTCTCTTGCCTCATGGTTGTATGTGTCCTTCTCGCCTCGTCCTCCCCCCTTGGTACATCTGGTGGCACCTTGGTCCCCCCTTCCCCCCTTACAGACATGGCGGCCAAACTCACCAATAAGCAACAGCTGCAGCTGCAGGCCGCCGGGGGCGACGCCGGTAGCCCCCTGAATCCCCTCGATGGTCCTACTGCCGAATCACAGACGTCGCTTTTTGACATTGTGAAAGCGGAGCTGATTGCGCATCGCAACCCCGAGCGGCCCATCCTGAGCCGAATGGCGCTCGTGGGCGAGGCTGTGTCGAAGGACGACCCCGTACGCCCATTCTTCGAGGAGTGCGCCACGGTCGCCGCCGCCCGGATCAACGCCGACGACCCGTTTGGCGGGAAGTCGTCCCTTAGCAACGACCCGGTGACGATTTCCGGATTCTTAATCGACATGACGGGTCACTTTTTTCTGCTCGTGGAAAGCGAGCCGGCGCACCTTGTGGAACTCACCAAAGAAGTCCACGACAGACTACACGTGCGACGAGCCTTCGAAGGGGCGCGCAACGTCGCCGTCGCCTTCTCCGTCGATGATGTCGTCGCCCGGTCGTTGCCGGCGAGCAAGATCGCGACGATTGAGGCAGCGCTGCCTCCCTCGCAATCCGTGGGCACCAAGCAACTGGAGGAATGTGTCGTCGACGCCGTGCAAGGGCTCATGCAGCTCGGAAAACATTGCGCGAACCACTCTAAGTTGCAAATGGAGAGCTTTTTACAATCCGCTCGGACCACCCATGCTAACTTGATCCCCAGGAGCAACCTCGTCGAAAAGCTGCTCGAGAGTGGCATGTGCCCGACGCTCCAGGAATACGTTGGCCTCTTTGGCAGCATGCCTGTCGTAAGACGGCCGACGGAAATGGTCTTCCCGATGGAACCGCCAGTCGTGTACTAGAGATGGATGGGGTGGGACCGTCGATGACGCCAGCAAGGGGCAGCGGAAGTGCCGCCAACATGATGTGTAGAAGAACAAACACGAGACGAAGAGTCGGCGGCGCAAGTGCACCAAACGAGGGTGGCTTCTTTCCTACCACTCCGAGTTTTGGTTTTGGTTTCCCCCCTTGCGCACGCGCGCCCGTGCTGAAATAGCCCACTTGCCTGACGTTCTCCTGTGCCGTGTCGTTCCTCTCTTACTTTGGCGTTGTAGAGCCGTTTTTCCTCTCCTAACTTCGTGGTGGCCCATATGCCACCCAAAAAGCCGGATCCCAAAGGTGCGAAAGGGCAGGCGACGGAGGCACCGACCGTCAACACAAGACCCGTCGTGTTCTTTGATTTCGCTCAACGAGTCACCACGACTCCCGGACAGGACGTTCATCAGCCGCTTGGCCGGCTACAATTTGAACTGCGCGCCGACCTGGTGCCGCACGCCGCGGAAAACGTCCGTCAGCTTTGTGTTGGCACGTCTGTCACGGGCGAAAAGAAGCAACTACGACAGCTCGAGTACCGAAAATCTCGCGTCGTTCGCGCGACCGCGGAAATTTTGCAGGCGGGCGATGTGACGGGGCGTGACGATGGCCGAGGGCAGGACTCAATTTATGGAGCTATCTTTGACGACGAAGCCCTCGGGGCGATACCGCACCGGGCGGGCACCTTGTCGCTGGCGAATAGCGGACCGAACACCAACGGATCGCAATTCTTCATCTGCATGACGGATTGTCCTCACTTAGATGCACGCCACGTCAGTGTGGGCTCCCTCGTGGGCGGCCCTGAGGCCGAAGCCTTGCTCGCCGATCTCCACCGGCTTGCGCTCGCCGCGGCGGGTCCATATGGCCGCGTGCCGATTCAAGCCGGCCTGTATATCTCGGAAGCTGGAATCGTTGAGTCTCCACCTCCAGCGGCCGCCGGGGCACCCCCCACGGTTTCCCCGTGAACACGAATGTGTGAGGAGGGACGGGGGGGAGTTCTGTCGCGTGTGCAACGCTGTTCTGTGTCGGTTAATTCTCGGTTGACTTTCGCACGCACGTTGTCGTCAAAAGAATTCCGTCTCTGTGTACACATCCTACCGGCCTTAGCGGCATTCATTCACCGCGCTTCCGCCGCACCTGTAGCATCACCCCCATCAAAGCAGTGCATTGGACGGCGGCGGGGGTTGTATCCTATCCCTCCCTCCGGTGGGACGCCGTGCTCTAAAAAGAAAGTGGCAGTAGTGTGTTCGTCGCCTCCTTTTTCCTCCTCCTCCCTTGCTGTACACTGTATGGCGTCATCTACTGTGTCTGTCTCTTTGTCAGCAGCGGCTGCAGCTCCAGTCGTCGTGTCACCTCGGCAATCTCATCGCGCGGATGGTGACGTCTTCGTCTCTGACATTTCTCGCGATGACTACCACCAACAACAACAGTTCACCCACGAACATGAACGGCAACCTCCTTCGAAACCGACAAGCGGCGGCGTTGGCGATGACGTGGTCATCGAGGTGCCGATTGGCTCCCCAGTATTGTCGTCCGTTGTGATCGCCACCGGCGGAGCTACCGCCACTCCTCCCCTTTCCGCCACGAAGCCTACGATCGAAAAAAATGGGGGGACCGGCGCGACAGCTCCCGCCTCTTCGTTTCCACGCCAACAGGATGGAAGTCATGGCGGCGTCGCAAACTTCGCGGCGTCCCCGCCCTTCAACTCCATCCTGGGGCCAGACACATCTCAAACGTCGTCGTTTTCATCGTCTAGCTTTTCGGCGTTTGAGTTAGACGCGTTAATGGCCGTGGGGTCGGACATTCACGAGTGTGTCCATTTTCGCACGCCCAACATCGCGCCGAGGAACGGCCGCCGCAGTGGCGCCGCGGAACCCCAAAAAAGCGGTGGGACGACGTCGAAGCACAACAACAACACGACGACGACGACCACCACCACAACGGGATCCGAACGAAGTAGCCACAACGTCGCCACGTTTCTGCGCGCCACCAGTGTGGAGCACAGCGGCGCAGCTCCGTCATCTGTTGCTGGCGGTATGGGCAACCCCCTCAAGGGACATCCTCCTCCTCCTACATTTTCTGAGAGCGGCCATGACGTGGATGAGAAGAAGTTAACCGCTGTGGGTCTCTCCATTGGCGGTCACGGTGATGGCCGGTTGTCTCCCTTCGTCGATGGCGGGGATGATCAACCGCAGCCGCCACACCACAACCTTCGCCGCCGTCGCAGCTCCGTGAACTCGACGTTTTCGGATGCGCAGGGCGACCTGTGCGTCAACGTCTCCAGCATTCCCAATCACGTGCTCTTCGGCACCGCGGAGCAATCCAAAGGCCCACGACACCGCAGAAAAAGCAGCGAGGTGGACGCCGGGCCCGCGGACAAGGCCATGGAGGGTGTCGCTGCCACGGAAACCGACTTCCGTGAGAGCCACGAAGAAAACATCTTCGACATGTTCGTCTTCGCTTTCGAGGCGGTCACGCAATATTTTCCGCCCATTTTGTGGCCCATCGTGGTGGCCGTTCAAGGGATACAGAGTGCGCAGAACAAACTGTTTCTCCCCACCTGCTCGTTGCAAGGCATTCGCTTCTTTCTGATCAATCTGCGATACACTGTCCCCACAGCGTATTGCTTGGCGGCGACATCCGGGACCGAGGCCATCTGGGCGATTCCGGTTGCCGTGGCAGTCGCGAGCTTCAACTTGTATCGAGTCGTGTGCATCGCGGGCAAGTATGCCTGCTTTTCGCCGCAGTTCTACCAGCATTTTATTTCCACTCCGTTCAACGTGATGGAGACCAATCTCATCACGACGTGGATGGAACCTTCGCAAGATACCATACGGCGCGAACTCCGCCTTGCGCAACGACGCGCCATGTGCAATCTGGAGAACGATGAGCTCGTGTTTCGCAATGGCACCTCGGTGAACGCGCTTCCCTACATGAAGCGACTAATCAGCACCATTTGGATGGAGAAGACGCCTGCCGTCGCGACTGTTCTCATCACCCTTTTTGGTCTCATCACAGCGTCGTTTCCGATCGTCGTCTACGTGATGCACTTCGACGTCCTGGCGATGGCAACATCGGGAAGGCCATTAACCCTTCAGCAGTACATTGACTTGTCGATTTGCATCACGGCGGTCGTGTCGCTCTTTGGTAACTGCCCAGCGTCATTGTACTTTGCGTACATTGGCTACCTCAATGCGAGTCGTCATCTACGAACGCAGCAGGCGCTGTTTCGAGCGATCATTCGCACGCGGGCGAATATTCGCCCGGATCCCTATATGTTCCATCTTCATTGGGAGAAGAACCTCGACGTCTTTTTTCGCATGACAAACGTCGCGAGGCTGTTCGGCCGGGTTTACAACAATCGACTCTCATTTTGTCTCTTCGCGCTCGCCGCAACCGTCGGAATGTTGGTGCTATTTTTGCTTCAACAGTCCATATGGAGCGCCACGGTGGTCCTCGACCGCAGTCTAGTTGCGCTCATTGCGTTGTTCATTCTTTGCTGCGGTGGCACCTCGGTATCGACGATCGTCATCGGTAGCCTGATCAACAAGCTGGACAAGCGCATCGAGGAACTTTTGCTGCACGAACGGCACGAAATGCTCAGCTGCGCGGAAGCCTTTCGAGACGAAGCCCCACTTATTGAGCAGTTCGGGGCCGCGGCCATGGCGATTAAAGCCCGAGCGGCCGTCGATCCGTTCGTGGTGATGTACGCGCCCGCTCGCCCCGAGTTGCTGACGGGGTTTATTTCGGCGATGGCGTCCGGATTGCTCCTGGCCATCAACGTTATGGTGCGGGGGACGTACACTTGATCGTGGTCCAAAGATCATCATGGCTTTTCCACACCGACAAACATAGGAAGAAGCGGGGGGGAAGCGACGGCGTGAGGGTACAGTTCTCCCTGCACTACTTCTCAGCTTTCTGCACTCGTACGACTCTCTTTTAACAGAGAGAGAGAGAGAGACAGAGGGGAAAAAAAAGTGATATTCCCTCGCCTTTTCTGGTTGAGGTTTTTTAGTCCTGTTCAAAAAGTTCGCAGCGGTTTGTATATTTAGTTGAGCAATGCCGTCCATTCATTTGGCGCACTTTCCTCGGCTTCACTGTGATCTTGGGACCATTTAAACCCGACAACCCACCACGTTGTGGGTCACCAGGTGACACCTAGCTGGTTGACATTGTTCAGAGAGACAAAGGGAAGGTAACAACACCTATGGCCACCGGGGGCAACCTTTCCACGCCCGTCGCCTTGCGAGACCAAGACCTTCAGGGCCTTGGGGGTGCGCTTGTACATGAAAAAATGGCCATCTTTCTGCATGCTGAGCTGCTTAAGTACCACTGTCGACGAGTGTTCGGCGGAATCAACCTCGGAGGGGAGAAGGCCACCACTCCCGCCGTTGTTGCGGAGAATGCAGGCGGCCCGATCAAAATCTGTCATCCCTCGGGATCCACCGCCACCGCCTCCGATCAACCGTGCCCCTCCAACCACATGCCCCCTCCGAATCTCGGAGTGCAACGCTTGCCGTGTGCCAATCACATCGACGCTCGCATCATGCTTCCCACGATGGACCCGCACGAGCGGCTCTGGCTCACGCTGCTTTATCTGGGAAACGAAATCGGTCGCCGCCTTACCGAGCGGCTGTTACTCCGCTGCTCACAATGCGTCATGCGGCGGATGGTTGGCGGAGGGTGCGGCTTCGTGTCGTATCAGACCGGCGGAGTCGGCGTCCCGTCGAACAGCGGCGGCGGCGGCGTGCCTCAGGGTGCCGCTACTTCGGCGACTTCGAGTGGCGTCGCCGCTGGGTTAGGCAACAGTGGACAGCATGAAACCCGGAGGGAGGCGTACCGATTCATTCGCGAGCGGCTGTGGCCGGCCCTTTTTGGACGGCAGCTGGGCGCGAGCGTAAGCGTCCAGAGCGACGAGCCGGACCTCTACATGCTGTGCGATCCCGTATTTCGCTACACCACTAACCTCAGCCTTCAACTCCAGGCCCCTTCCCTGGCAGCGCGTACCACGGATGGAACCGTGCCGTTGCTGCGAGGGGGTTCGGCACCCTGTGTCAGCGCCGCGGTAGCAGATCCCTCGGCGACCACCACCACTAAGAGTAGTAGTAGCCGCCCTCTGCCGGTTGCGCCCGGGCCGAAGGACTACTGCGTCATCGTGGCGGGCGTTCTCGAAGGATGCTTCAAGGCTCTCGGTTTTGCGCATGCCACCGTCGTGGATGCTCGGCTGCGGGCCGGCCGACACTTGGCCGCGGCCGCTGCAGCGGCATCGGGATCGCAGCCATCGGGTGGCCAGCCCAACGCGCTGACTTCGTCCGCCAGCGCTTCGTCGATTCGCACCGCAGAGCTTGTGGTCTTGATCAGATTGCCGTTGCCGGAGTGACGAGTGGGGAATTTCAAGAAAAGCGTGAGATAGAGGGCGACGTACGGATGAAGACGACGGGTCATTCGGAAAGCATGTGGCACCACCGCCCGAATTCGATCTCGATAAGCGTGCAGAAGCCCTCGATATGACCGCGCAGACCCGGTTTTCTTGCTTGTTTTTGTCGACTCCCAACGAAAACAGATACCCATTCCTTTCGGCGTCAGGGGTTTGAAAAGCGATCACCAGCATCACCATGCGTGCCACGTTGACCACACGATTCCAGGCGAAACTACAGTCCGAGAAACCGCTGCAACACTTTCGCGACAAGGTGGTGCGGCAGGAACCGGCGCGCTTCTACTGGCCCCATCCAACGTACGTGATGTCGCGGGAAAAGTCCCTTAGCCGCGTTTGGTGGGAAAATCGAGTGTTCGGCCAGTGCGCTCGGTTCCTCGTTCCGGTCGTCGGTTGCTACTACGTGTTTCACGTTTGAACGCGACTGGGAGGCAGGACCCGCCGAACCGTTTCTCAGACCTTGTTGTTGTTTGTTCCGTATTTGGCCGTGACCCACGACGATCCAATGATGAGATGATGGGACAACGGATGAATCGGGATTAGGCACAGAAATTCCATGGGTCCCCCGATTGCCGAAAATATTTTCGTTTTTGTTGGTTTTGCTTCCCTCCGCGATGTTACAAAGGTGGACCTCATCAGAATCCAAACAGATGGCGTCGCTGCGCCGCCGTCCGGGATCCGCGGAGACCGGCGGATCGCACGTAGCATCGTCGTTGTCGTCGGGCACTGGCACGAGCTACCAGCCCGCCACGGGACCTGGATCTGGGATTTCGGGAAGCGCATTAACATCGACCGCGAGCACCACGCAATTCTGCGTGAGCCCGGCCATGTTTGACGTGTGCGTCCTCCTGTTCGAGCCGCCGTCCGGCCTCACCGTTCAGTCCATTCTCCACTTACCTGCCCACAGCGCGCTTCGCTCGCACATCACGGCGGCCGAATGGCTCGCCGCCGCCACCTCCACCCTCGGGCTGCGGAGCGACGTGGGAGCGCGCGTGTTCGACGTCTTCTACAATCTGACCCTGAAAAAAGAGGTGAGGATTGACGTCACGAGGCACTTACTCTCCGCCATTGGCGGCAACGCGCCGTCCGCCGCATCGAGTCGCAACGTCGCCGCGGCGGCCGTCAACGCGTCGTATCTTTCGCACGCCTCGAAGCGCGTCGTCTCCACCCCAGGACTCATGATATTCCTCATGGCGCAAGTGTTCCTCGAGCGGCCGCCGCGGCACGGGGCGGGGGAGCAGCACTACGATCAATTCATTGCCTTCGTCAAGCAACACATCGCGGAGATCGTCGCGGCTGTTTCCGTCACCAAATCCAGCCACGTACATGTGTCCGAGCTGCAGGAGCTGCGCATTCTATTCCGCGAGTTCTGCAACGGCTCGGAAGTGCCGTTCGGCACCAGTTTGACCTCGGACCTGTTCAGCGGCGTCTCTGGCGGCCGAACGGCATCGGCGCAACCCGATGGCAGCGTCGACGCAAGCGCCGTCGGGCATTACATCCGCAGTCGGCTCTTCGTTACGAGCGAAGTGCGCGGCGCGTCTACCGCCAGCACGTCGTCCACCCACCGCAATTTACACGTGAACACCGTCTTCGTCAATCACGTCCCGCCCATCAAACCGCACAGTGAGTTAAAGTTGCAGCGCAACTCCCAATGCACCCTCTACGTGTGTCACCCGTGTCCCAACACCGTGCTATCCGCGCTCACCAACTGCGTCATATTTCTCGGCGCGGTGGGTGGCGTGTTGGTCCTCGACCGCTGCGAACAGTGCCACGTCATCGCGTGCACCTCGAGCCTTGTGATCGCCAATTGTCGCAATGTGCTCATCAATGTATGCACCAACGCACCGCCAATTCTGGCCGGCGGCGTGTCGGAAGGGACGGTCATCGGCCCTTACAACTCGTTCTATCCCGCGTTAGAGGAACACCTGACCGCGGCAGGTGTCAACCCTGAACTGAACCTTTTCGACATCGGGCTCACGCCTAGTATGCGTCAGGACCCCGCCGCGTTCGTCCCCTTTGTGGTGCCGGTCGCGCCGAACGGTCCAGCGGGGAATGCAGGCGGTTTGCCGTCGTCCCTCGCGACGCGGACGAACCCCACGATTCTGCCGCCAGAGTACGCCCTGGCCGTCGCCCATCGGAAGGCGAAAGTGGCGGAGTTATCGAGCTTGTTGAAAGATACGTGTAAGCAACTTGAATCGGGTGGCCGAAAAGATCTCGCCGTCGGCCTTCGCTGTCGCGTGCAGAACGCGTTTGCTCAGTGGCTCGCGCAAGCGGGTCAGGTGCAAGGTTTGCTCGACCTGCTGCACAAGTCGTCGCAGAGCACGACCAGTGTCGGTGGTAGTGGGGGCCTGACCGGTACCGCCGAGCGCACATCACCGTTGAGCCAACCGTTGACTAGCGGGGGGGGCGCAGCGGGGCCATCCGGATCGCAATTGTATGCGGCTGGCCCGGCCTCGACCATCGGACCCGTGGGTCGTGCGCTGCGGAAGTGAAACTCACCGCACTCCCCATTGCGCGCCCCTCCTCCCCCCGTACGCGGGTGTGCGGTTAGTCTAGAGGATTGAGGATTGGGGAAACAGTAGCAACGTGACCAGCCTTCACACAAGAACGAGAAGACACAGCCGATGTGTGTTGACACAGACACGCATAGATACACAGCCGGCATGGCAACGCCCTCGAAGAAAGAAAACAAAACAACTCACTGTCGCCACACTCTCATGCGTGTTCCCCTCGAGAAGCGAAGCTGTGGTTCCGAAAGAGCAACCTCCACAACTGGTCGATTTCTCCTAGTCCTATATTTTGTTTGGATGTCTGCTCGTGAACAGCACACCACAAAACGCCGCCAATGCCAGTCGAGCGTTTTCGAAAAGTGATTGTTCCCACTGTGCCATGAATGGCTTTGTTGTGATCGACACCGCGGCGATGAATGGCGTGAACGGTCCGGCCGCCGTGGCGGCGGGATCGGCTCGCTTCGTTGGGTTTTCCAACGACGCTGAAATCGAGTGCACTCGGCTCAATCAGCTGGCTAAGGTCGTCAACTATTGGTTCTGCAACTGTACCAATTTAACCGCGCTGGATTGCACAGGGCTCACACAGCTGACTGAGGTCGGCCACTTTTGGTTCTGCGGCTGTATCTATCTAACCGCGCTGGATTGCACAGGGCTCACACAGCTGACTGAGGTCGACCACTTTTGGCTATGCGACTGCACCAGTCTAACCGCGCTGGATTGCACGGGGCTCACTCACCTTTCCATGGTGGGCCAATCTTGGCTGTGCGACTGCACCAGTTTAACGGCGCTGAATTGCACGGGGCTCACACAGCTGACTTCGGTGGGCAGCTTTTGGCTGTTCGGCTGCACTGGTCTAACCGCCCTGGATTGCACGGGGCTCACTCAGCTGGCTGACGTCGGCCAATCTTGGCTTTGCGGCTGCACCAGTTTAACCGCGCTGGATTGCACGGGGCTCACTCACCTTTCCAGGGTGGGCCAATATTGGCTGCGCGACTGCACCAGTTTAACCGCACTGGATTGCTCGGGGCCCTAGAACGTTGAAGGTATCCGTCGTTCAACGACAACGGGACGATGACGGCAGTCTCTCTCGACGGCCCATGCGGCGCTGTGTCGTCACGCGCAGTTTCAACCCTTCCGATGGATTGCTAAAGGGTTACACGGTTGGGGCACCGGGCGATGCACCCTCTACGATCAATTCATTGCCTTCGTCAAGCAACACATCGCGGAGATCGTCGCGGCTGTTTCCGTCACCAAATCCAGCCACGTACATGTGTCCGAGCTGCAGGAGCTGCGCATTCTATTCCGCGAGTTCTGCAACGGCTCGGAAGTGCCGTTTGGCACCAGTTTGACATCGGACCTGTTCAGCGGCGTGGGGGCGCATCAGGGCCATTCGGATCGCAGTTGTACGCGGGGCCCGGCCTCGACCATCGGACCCGTGGGTCGTGCGCTGCGGAAGTGAAACTCACACTCCCCATTGCGTGCCCCTACCCCCGTACGCGGGTGTGCGTCTAGAGATTGAGGAGAGAAAACAGTAGCAACGTGGCCAGCCTTCACGCAAGAACGAGGACACGCGCACCGATGTGTGTTGGCACAAACCGCATGCTTAAACAGCCGGCATGGCAACGCCCTCGAAGAAACGAAACAAGTCACTGCCAGGTTCAAAACCTGGCACAGGCGTCACACACTCATGTGTTCCCCTCGAGAAGCTAAACTGTGGTTCCGAAAGAGCAACCTCCACAACTGGTCGATTTCTCCTAGTCCTATATTTTGTTTGGATGTCTGCTCGTGAACAGCACACCACAAAACGCCGCCAATGCCAGTCGAGCGTTTTCGAAAAGTGATTGTTCCCACTGTGCCATGAATGGCTTTGTTGTGATCGACACCGCGGCGATGAATGGCGTGAACGGTCCGGCCGCCGTGGCGGCGGGATCGGCTCGCTTCGTTGGGTTTTCCAACGACGCTGAAATCGAATGCACTCGGCTCAATCAGCTGGCTAAGGTCGTCAACTTTTGGTTCTGCGGCTGTATCAATTTAACCGCGCTGGATTGCACGGGGCTCACTCACCTTTCCATGGTGGGCCAATCTTGGCTGTGCGACTGCACCAGTTTAACGGCGCTGAATTGCACGGGGCTCACACAGCTGACTTCGGTGGGCAGCTTTTGGCTGTTCGGCTGCACTGGTCTAACCGCCCTGGATTGCACGGGGGGGTGGGCCAATATTGGCTGCGCGACTGCACCAGTTTAACCGCGCTGGATTGCACGGGGCTTCACCAGGTATCCTACGGTTGGCAACGATTGGCTGCGCGACTGCTCCAAGTTAACGGCGCTGGTTTGCCCGTGGCCCTAGAACGTTGAAGGTATCCGTCGTTCAACGACAACGGGACGATGACCAGTCTCTCGACGGCCCCTCCGCTGTGTCCCACCGCAGAGATACGTTCCAGCGAGTGAACCCACCTTCCCCATGGATTGCAAAAGGTTTACGCGGTTGCGCCACCGGCGACAGCTGGGCCGCCGACCGTGTGCTATTCTCAATTCCATTTTTTTCGAGCGAGCCAGCTACCTTCAAAAATTCATCGTCGAGCCAGTCATATGAATTCGAGCAGTGGTAGTATTAGTGATGCGCGGGGGAACGCTGGAAGGATATGTCTTACGGGGGACTCAATATCACCAGGAGGAGGAGGATCAGAGAGGGAAGGGAGAGCGTGGTGATTCGCCTATGTCACCGCGGTAATAAAGTGTAATTTTTTTTGTTGCAACGAACAGTTTTATTATTTGTCCGTTCCGACAGGGCTTCCATCCATTCCTGGATCGATCCCATATGGCATCCTCGCCGTCGGCTGCGATGAATCCTGCGGCGCCAACGCCAGCCCGTGCGGTGCCCTCCCCATTTGCCTTTACGAAGCCGGCCGTCTCCGTGCGGCCTGGGACCGGCGGCACGACCTCCGGTGCTTCGACCGGGGCCTCGCCCCAGCCACCGTCACACCTTAGCACTGACGCATCCGTCCTCGAAAACGAAGCGCAAGAGTTACGCCTCGCGGGGGACCACTCGAACGCGTTCCGCACGTTTGAGCGCGCGCTGTTAATCCGGCTGCGTTTTGTGCAGCGGAACGACGAACCGCCGCGGGGATCGTCCAGCGGCGAGACCGCCGACCTACGCCCCCACGACGAGCGTGGTGATCGCGAACATCAAGAGTCGCTCAAGCGACTGTGCCGTGAGAGCACCTCGCGACTGGTGCAATACTACAACGCCCAGGCCGTGTCCCTCTTCAGGCACCGCCAGTTTGACAGCGCGGGGCAACTGTTGGCGTCCGCCCTTCGTCTCGCGGAAGGCGCCACCGACACGGACTTTCTGTTCGGCGACCAATCGTTGCGATCTAAGCTCGTCAGTCTGACGTTCAACAATTTGGGCTGCATGGAACGGCGCCGAGGGCGCACGACGGTCGCCGTCCAGTACTTGCGCCAGGCGCTCGAATGCGAGGACGTGCCCCCCGCGAATATTGTCGCGAGGTTGAACCTTGCGGCGATTTTAGTCCAGCTGGGGCAGCATCCGGAGGCGGTTGGCGTCTGTCGCATGGCGATTGGTCACATCGACGAGTGCCGCAAAAGGGAAGCTCCTGCAGCCGTTGTACCACCCGTCGCGAACAACAACAACAACAATGTCAGCGCTGCGGTCGCGGTTTCGAAGGGACTCGAGGCCGTCGCCTATCACAATCTCGCCTCAGCGTTGGAATTTTTGGACCCTCGTGAAGCGCTGCAGGCCTGCCAATACGCAGTGCACCTGGCGTCGGTTCCCACATCGACGCAGTCGACGACGACTGGCAGCGAGGCCGTTGACGATGCGACACGGGCAGCGTTTGAGAAGACCCGACTGCGGCTGCAACAGTCGGACGCGTCTCGCGGCAGCAGCCTTGGTCCCTCCTCGGGTGGAACGGAGTCCGTTTTGATGCTGCGTTCGACGGGCGATGGTGGACCGCGTCCGGCGGCGAGCGACAGTCGGTTTCCTCCCATCAGCTCGGCCTGCGCCGGGGACGCCACGGTTTTCCCAGGAGGCAGTGCGACCGGAGGCATCCCAGCGCAATCCGCCTATCGAGCGGATCCCGAGCAGCCGCCCCCGCCGGCGGTTGGTATGCCCCGCGGCGATCCCATCGGCCGAGGTCAGAGCCAAGCGGCCTACCTGCGCTCCCTTCCGCCTCTAGGTAATGCCGATTCGACCGCCGCCTGCTCCTCGTTCGGCACCTATTCATATCGCACGAACCCTTCGACGTTACTTGGAGGAGACCCATCGTCGTCTCACGCGTCGTCCGTCAAACCTCCGTCTTACAAACGACCGGGGGACCACAGTGGCCGAGACGGACGCCGTGCAGCCGCACACGACGACGAGGACGCCACGGATAGGAAGCCGCTACCGCCAGCGATTTTGCGAGCCGCACTGGAACCCGACTTAGCGACCGATTTTCACAGTGTGCCGCCGCCGCAGCAACAGCAGCGGGGCGACAAGCCAGCGGTGGACAACGCCGCCGTTGCTGCGAAGCTATTACCCGTGTCGCCGCGTGCCGCAACGAGCGCCGGCGCCGCCGCCGCGTCCCTCACGTCCGGTGGCAGCATCGCCCCGAAGCCGCCGGGCACCGTGCCGCCCACGTCGCCGCGTCCAACTGTTGCACAACCATCGGCGGCCTCCATGAATGATTCCTCGCCGCATGACCCAGCGACGCGGAAGCACGCCGCCGCCACGGACTCAACAGCGGTGCGCCCTACCGCGGCAACTGCACGCACCGCTGCAATCGGGTCAGCGGCTGGAGTGCCGTCGTTGGTCGGGTCAGCGGCCAAGGCGGGGGGTGGGCGGCCTCCTTCTGGAGGGGCGTCCGGTCCCGCCGCGGCGGCGCCTCAAATCGCCGCCAGGCGCCAACTGCGTCGCGAAGAGGAGCTGACCCGTCTCGACGACTTGCTAAGCTACATGTCGTCGCAGCTGGCCACGCTGTTGCGCATCGAAGACGAGTACGAAAGCAGGTACATCGCTGCACGCCGCATTCAATGCTTGGTCCGACAATTCATCGCCCGGCAGCGTCGAAAGCACCTCCGCGCCACTCGCATGCAGCAATTGGCACGCAGGAAGAAGCGCGAACGCAACGCCGCCCTGGCCATCATTGGCTTCCTCAAAGGACTCATCGGCCGCCGTCGGCGACGAAACGACCGCATCAAGGTTCAGCACCACGTTCACGACATCACGACGCGCAACGCAGTGACGATTCAAAAATACTTACGCCGCTGGCTGGCGCAAAAACTGTCGGGCCGCATGCGCCGTATGAAGGCGCGCTGGAATCAATCGCTATTGCTCTTGCAGCGGGCGTTCCGTCATTGTCTGGCGCGGATGTGCGCTCGCAGGATGCGGGTGGCGTACCGGCAGTCTTGGCAGAACAAGCAGGACCAAGAGCGCATGGAAATTGCAGTTCGCAGATTGCAGTCGACGTTTCGTTTGCATCGAGCGCGCATCGCGGCGCTCATTCTCAAGGGCGATATTAAGGCAGCCCGGGAGCTGGACCGGCATCGCAACCGTGAGCACGCGGCGTCGCTCATCGGAAGGTTCTACAAAGGGTACCTCGTGCGTCGCGGCACCTGCGGTCCGTTGGCCGACTTGCGCAAACGTCGCCGAAATCGCGAGCGCTCGCAGCGCAAGCGCGATGCCGTCGTCTTGTTTCAGAGGGCCATGCGCGGCGTCGCTTGCCGCGGCGCGCTACGATTCAAGCATCGTCTGTTTGTGGCATCGCGTGTGGCGAATATCGCTTCGCAGCGTCAAGCCGCGGCCCGTCGCATTCAGTGCTGGGTGAGACAATTTTTTTCCGTGCGAAAGCGAATGGCCCTCGCGGCCCGGCGTCAAGCTCGGCACGCGCTCTTCAGAGATCGCGCTCGATTGGCTCTGGGCTTGTCCTGAGGCTCCCGCGAGTTAGCGGATATTCGTTGTGTACCGAATGCACGGACCCCCGCTTTTTGTTCTTCTTCTTGTCCCCTGGGTCACAGGAGGAGATGGGGATGATGAAATGTTTTCAATGGAATGACCACTTTTTTCTTTTGCGCTTTGTTTTTTCCCTCCCTCAATGACGACTGCGGCGCATCGCCACCTTGTAGAAGCGGTAGCACTTCAACCCTCCGATCGTTTGAAATATTTTTTAAAATAAAACCCACAGGTAGTAATGGGTGGCTCGGCTAGTCGCGAAGTCGAATTCGCATCGGTGATTCAACAAATATCGTCGACCGACGTCGACGATGCATCGCCCGTATGGCCCATGCTGTTCGCTTCCCGGCCAACTTTCTTCGACATCTTCCATACGTTCGATGTGCTGGACGTCCGGCGGGTTCGCTACAGCCACCCCCATCGACTCGCCAATTTGCTGTTTCATTGCATTTCGACATTGCATCAATTCACGGAGAAGCATTTCGTGGCGCCCTGGACAACGCCGACCGACGGCGCGGCCAAGTCGCCGCCCGTGCCGGCCAGTGAGAGCGCCATCACAGCGGAGGCGGCCATGATGATCCTCACTCGACTCATGCCCATCGCGATGGAGCCCTTCGAGGCCGCGCTCTTCGCTCACGTGACGCAGCAGGCACCGGCCCCGGGATCGATGGGCGAAGCGGACAACGGAACGTTGCGTCGCCCGCCGCTGTCACCACCACTACTAAGCACCTTTTGCGCGAATTTTTCAGCGCACTTCTTCCACTACAGCCGACGATGCCGAGACAACAGTGAGCCTTCCACGTCAGAAGCTCGCTTCAACTTGCCGACGTACGAGGCCGGGCGCCAGCCTTGCATCAACATCGCGCACATGTTATCGGTCGCGCTCCTCAAAGCCGCGTTTATTCCCGGATTCACGATCGGCGCTCGTCAGTGCGCGGCCATTTCGAAGGCGCCGCCGCCGCATCACCCGCTCATCTTTCCCAACTTGCTGTGGATCCCGGGCGTCGGATCGGACCCTGCTTGTTCCATCCATTTTGACGAATACGTCCTGCGGAACCGATTGACGCTGATCAAGTGCTTCATCTCTTGCCTCATGGGCCAGATCATGGCGCCACAAGGTCAGGCACTCGAGTACGAGCCCATCCGGCATGCCCTTCTGAACATCGTCGAGGACAACAGTGCGGCGGCAGGCGGCGGCTGTAAGTCGATTTCATTGGCCCCGACTTTGGTCGCGTCGCTCGTGAATACGGCGGCGGCATATCAGCCTTACGGCCTTCTCCCTTACACCAGCCATTGGACCGCGAACATGGAGGAGGTTGTGATGCGCTCGGGTCAGCTCCTGGGTGTGCTCATGGACACCGCGCCGTTCTATCAAACGGTTGCGGCTGGAAGCACCGCTACCGGCGATGGGCGCGATGGCAACCGTCCCGTGGCGGGTCGACAAACGCCGCCGTCGCAGTTAGGCGGTCACGACGAAGACGACGACTTGACCCTCTCTCCGAATCGGACGGTCGTGGCGGGAAGCGGAGACGACGCGATCACGCACCCCAGCGAAACGGCAGAAGCGGACGGCATGATCGAGGGCACCGCCAACGTTGTTTCGTCTGCCGAGGATGTTACCGTCTCCGCCAGGTCGAGCATTGCTCGCTCTTCGGCGCCGGCGGCTCGCCCGCCCGCACCGCTTCCTGAAATGCGATGCGCCCCGTGGGTCGTGTTCAGACAGCTGTCCGAGACTGACGCCGATTACATCCGCGACGGCCTTCAGCGCCTCATTTCTGTGCGCACATACTCCAAGAGTACGTATCTACCCGGATCCCAACGCACGCTTCGCTGCGTCGAGGAAATCGCCATTTTGGTGTGGAAATTCGTCGACCGTTGTCCAGCATTCCGACTGTCGCTGATGCGGTCGCCATCCGCGTGCCGCTCGTTGGTCCTGCCGCTTCTGGACATCGCCTTTGAGGCCTGCAATAAAGTTTCGCAGGGCAGCTCCGTGCAGATGGTCGTGATCCTGCTCATGAAGCTATCGTGCGAGCGCGACTTCTGTCTTGCCATGAACGAGCCGTTCCCGTACGGCACATGCACCTACGCGATTCAGGCCTTCGAAGGCACTTATTTCGATCTCATCGCGATCACGCTTCACAGTTTGCTGCTGAACCGGAATTCATGGGTGGCGGAGGTGCACCATTCCATGCTCGCGACGCTTGTCAACATGTCGTCGTTCGCCACGATGATCTGCTCTGTGACGGCCACGAAGCTCGTCAACCTCCTCATTGCCTATTCGAACCCCTCGTGGCTCTGCCCATCGAAGCCGCCCGCGTCGCTTGCCCTCGCACTCGGCGGAGCGTCGGGGGGGACTGAGAACACGGCGGGTTCAGCGTCGTCGTCGACAACAGCATCCGCAGCCGCCGCCACAGCCACACAGCCCCCTTCGTCGCCGCTGGTTGATATCGCGGCCTTGTCGCTGCTGCAAAGCAAGCGGGCCGTCATGCTACAGAACCTCATTCTCAGCCTCGCGACGATGCTGCAGTATCACTATCCAGGCAGCAGTGCCGTGTTGTACGCGCTTACCCGCCAAGCAGAGGCGATTCGTCGATTATGGAAAGATATTAACACGCGAACGATCGTGCTCCCCGACGCCGTACAGCGGAACCTTCAGCTGTTCACGATCGTTTGCGCGATCAATTTTGTGGAGCCAGAGTGTCAAAAGCTGCTTTCCAAGGACCCGAATGCCAACGTCATGCTTTACTTGACGTCGACCACTCTTGTTGGAAAACTCCCTGTGCCACACGCCATCATGATCCAACGCTTTCCGCCAAAGTATCAGGCCGACGTGTGGCTCACCGCGTGGCTGTGGTCGTGCGTCTATGTGCACTCCTACCCGATCGTCGTCGACGTCAACGCCGTTACCTTGTTTGGCCGAGTGGTGGGTTGAGCGGAATCTAGACAGAGCAATAGAGAGAACGTCCTTTCGAGGAAAAACGAAAGCGAATAGCGCGCGGGGGGCTTTCGCAATGAAACGTTTCGCGCCTGAGTGTTTGTTGCTCTTCTTTTTTTGTTTTTTTGTGGTTCTCTCGCCGATCCCCATCCATATTTGACGTGGTTTTTGTGATCCGTCCGTGGTCGCTAAAAGCGAGTCGAAAATTCGACCCTTCCCAGGGGTATTCTCCTTCTTCGAGACCCTCCTCGACCCAAACCATCGATGCTACAGGTTGGTGGTGTTCGCTTGTAATAAAGGTGCGGGGTATCACGTAAAGGATACCCGTGGGATCCCTTTGCAGTAGGTGGTGTTTTGATTGATCCGGTCAATGCTGCGATAATGGAGAGGGGCGGACAGCAGCGCGGCGGGCCACAAGGAGCCAGGCGCATCCTGTATCTCGTGGACGACCGCGTCACGTCCCTCGATTACAGTCCAGACCACCTGATGCGACCGGTTCGAATCCGATTGGCTCACGCGCTGTCCGCGAGCTTGGGATTGCTGCAGAGTTACCCAAGCTTTGATGAGTCGACGACGTCCGCGTACGGCGGCGGCGGAGGGGGGATTCGAGCAGAACCCGGCGGCGAGGAGGGGGGGAAACGCCTGCGGGGCATCACAGTGGATATCTTTCGCCCGCCCCCGGCGCAGCCGCACGAACTGTATGCGTTCCACCCTCCACAGTACGTTGCGTTTCTCCAGCATGCTGCCGACCGCTTCCTAACGCGAGACGGAGGAGGATCGCGAAGCCGATTCGAGGAACCGGGCGAGGAGGTAGCCGTGGAGCGCAGCGAAGTCCAGCACCGTCTTCCTTCCTGCGCTCTGGCAGGCGGACCACCACCTTGCGACGCAGCCCATGTCGGCCACCCCCCCGGCGAGGCGGCGGGATGCGGTCGCAGCTCGAGCTGTGAGTGTGACCTTTCCATGCTACGTGATTACGGTCTGTATCTCGTCGGTGGTCACGCCGCAAAAGACGAAGACGACTGTCCTCTCTTCGACACACTGTGGCCGGTCGTCGCGAGTTACGTCGGCGGCTCACTTGCGGCGGCGCGCGCGTTGAGAGACGGACGGTACGACGTGGCGATCCACTGGGGAGGCGGGATGCACCACGCCGCGCCACAGAGGGCGTCGGGATTTTGCTACGCCAACGATATTGTTCTGGCCATCAAAGAGCTGCTGCTGTGTGATGATGCATCACATCCCGTCGTCCATCCCTCCTCCTCCTCCTTCGCTCCTTATGGTCGCGGCGGCGGCGGCCGTCGTACCGGTAGCGGTCGCGGCCCCGCCCTTCTGGACCATTCCGTCGTCGTCCGCCGCGTGCTGTACGTCGATTTGGATGTCCACCACGGCGACGGCGTCGAAAATGCGTTCCGCAATGATCCGCGGGTCATCACGCTGTCCGTGCATCAGTTTGGGGACGGATTCTTCCCTGGAACCGGCAATGTGGGCGAGGTGGGAAGCGGCCTAGGACGAGGGACCTGCGTGAACGTTCCACTGCCAGCCGGTACTGGGGGAGAAGCGTATGTGAGCCTTTTCACGGCGACCATTGAGAACGTCATGTCGACGTTTGATCCCACGGTGGTGGTCCTTCAGTGCGGAGCCGACACCATCGTGGGTGACGTCCTCGGTCGCCTCGACGTGTCCACCCGCGACTACGCACGCTGTGTCGAAGCGGTTCTAAGTTACGAACTGCCAACGCTGATACTCGGTGGGGGCGGCTATAACGTCGTCAACACGGCGAAATGCTGGGCGATCGTCACTGCCTGCGCGGTGCGTCGGTCACATGTGCTGCCGCCGGATGTGCCCGTATCATGCCGCTACTTCCATGCCCTAAAGGCAGACGGCACCGGCACTGGCCACTCGTCGTCCTTGCACGTTGACGTCGTAAAATCCCCTGCATTGGCACTCTCAGATGGCAAGAAGCCAGAAGTGAGTCAGAATAGTGGTGGCGCCGTGTGTGCCGCGGTCTATCGTGCCGTGTGCGCGCAGCTGCATGTGATGCGACGGCGTTACGTGCCACTGCTCCGGACCATGGCGATGCTCATGGTGGATCCCACGGAGCCGGTGGGCGTTCTGAGAAGAAAGCGACAGCGGCTGCTCGCTCAGCCAAACGAGGTTGAGGTTCGACTCGACAACGTTTCGTAGTCGCGCGCGATGGCCTGACGGTCGGGGCCAATCCTTCTCTCTCTGTTCCCCGCCGGGCGGGATGAAAAATGTAAGCCTGACCTGCCAGGTCCTGGAGCCATTTTTTTAACGAAGTCACACTACCGCAGCAAAATGAACGCGACGACGCCTCGAAACGACACCGAAGGGTCCCCTGCCGCTGCTGCTGTCGATCAGCGTCGTTCGCCGCCTCGTCGCGGTCGTACCGAGCCTGCCGCAATGGAGGCCGCCTCGCCGCCCGCGGTGCGCTCGCGTAATCGAGCGTGCACATTCGCCGGGTTGCCTGGCAAGGCGGGGAACGGAGGCGATCCACGGCATGGCGAAGACCACGACGAGCGGGGAGCGCCGGAGCCCTCGAACCCCATGCACGAATTCCCATCCCCCTCAGCATCGTCGCCCTCGCTACGGCAACGTGCAGAAAGCCTTGCTGTCGTTCCCCGCAACCGGCCCCCGCCCACCGCGTACGCATCGTCGTCATCGCCGTCGCGACCCGAGACGGCAACAGGACGAGGTGATGTTTCTCCCCTCCGTCAGCCGCCGGCCCGTCGGCCCCAAAATGCCGCTGTCACTACGTCATCCGCGCCATCCGACGCCGTGGCCGAGACAGCGGAGGTACCGTTCGTTGAAAAAAAATCGCCGCCGATGCAAAACGCGGCCGAGAAGACAAATGATAGTCGAGACCACGACGATCCTACCACCATCACGACGAGCGCCGCGCCATCGGCCAACACTTACAATTCCTCCTCCACTTCCCATCCCGACTCATCGACCCTTTGTCGACCTCAGTACGACCCCGACCAACCAACGCCCATTCACCCCGATGACGTCAACGCACAGTATTTGTTCTCCGAGACAAATAAGTTTCGCAACTCTCTTGATCCATACATCAGACTGGGGATCTTCTTCTTCGAGTTTTTCACGCAGTGGTTCTTTCCCTTGTCGCTGCCCATTGTCCTGATGCTGCAGGGTCGCACCGCGGCGCGCAACAAAGGGTTCCTACCAGGTGCCGTGTCCCCGGTGATGTTCGGACTTCAAACGTTTAGCACTCTCTTAGGGTTCGTACCCCAAGCGATCGTGTTGTTTTCAGGCCGGGTGTGGGCCCTCGGCCCCACAGGGTTCGCCCTTGCTTTCGTCGTGTTTCGTCTGCTCGTCATCTCGGGTAAGTACGCAAGCTTCACGAAGGAAGATTACTCCGCCTTATTGTTCGACGAAGTGTATCCATCGCACTTGAAGCTGCTACTCGTGGCCTGGTTTACGGTACCTGAGGCCGTGTTGATATCCGAGTTGGACGAAGCGGAGCGCCGGTCATGTGGCCACATGAAGAACTTGGTGAAATGGAAGCAACTCCGACAGCAGTGGCGCTCCATGACGATGATGCCGATGTCGCCCCTTGCCGCTGCTTCCGCCGCCGCCGAGACTAACAACCGCCTCCCAGCCTCGGCGCTCCCTGGTGACGACGCCGGAAGCCCTGTCGACAGAATCAACGGTAACGCGGCGTCGCACCCTCCCACGGATGGTCGTGAATCGACGACGGGGGAAGCGGCGGCGGCGGCACCGGCGGGTGCGGTTCTCGGCAGCTTGTCGTCCTTCACGCTGCGGCTGGAGGGCGGCGCGATCATTACCGTGAGAGAGTACCTCCGGGTGCTCCTGCTGCGAGCGTGGTGCGTGCCGCCGTCGGTGGTGCTAGACAAGTTGCTGACGGTCCTCGGCTTTTTGCACGGCGGCCACATTATCTACGTGTATGGTGCCACGTTTGGTTGGAACGCGGAATCGTGGCGGGACGGCCTCAACATGGTCATCGTGGTGATGACGATCTTGCAAGTGGCCTTTTTCGTCCCCACCGTCTACCGGTTCTTGTGGATTGGCGCCTTGCATTACAGCCGGCAGCTCTTGTCCATGCGCGCCCTGTACGACGCGGTGAAGCGGCAAGGCATCATTTCGGTGGAGGTGCCCGTTGGCGCAGACGATGCCGAGCAGCACTGTCCCCCTGAGCCAGTCAACCGCAGTGATCCGTCGGCCACCACTTCCGCCTTAGCGACGTCGATGAGCAACAGCAATATGATCAGCGAAGCTCCTCCTCGACGCGTCGGCCGGCGTCGTGCCGATACCGTTTACCTCATTGAAGCGGCGCGGAAAATTGATCAGGTATCGGCTATTGACGACGAGACACGTGGTGTGGGGGATCCTGCGTTGATCTCCTGGAGGGAGCCTGGCAATCTGGAGAGCTGGATCGTCGCCCACCGCACGTTGAGCGTCTTTGGTTACACTTTTGCCAAGCGCATCAGCTTCAACTGTCTCGCCGTCGCGGCGGTGCTAGGATCGCTCAGCTTCGTTTTCCTCTTCCAAGCGCTGTTGCGAATACAGGACGTCCCGCTTGTTGTCGTGTTGGCGTCGACCTTTGTGGTCGCGACGGCCTTTGCTATTTATACGCTTCTGGAGGCGGCGAGAGTCAACAACCTAACGAGGCGCACCATCGACCTTGTAGCCTCGGAGGAACTGTCTCTTTTCAGCGTGCCGGAATCCCAGAGAACGGAACAGGATGAACTCTGTCTTGGCGAATTATCGGCACTCCGCGAAGTGCTGGACCGACGATTGGTCGTCGATCCTGTCCGCGTGATGTATCTCCCCGCCGAGCCCGAATTAATTACCGCTTTCCTGGCATTTGTTGTCAGTTCCGGCATCTTGATCATTCAGCTCCTGTTAACGGGGACTTGACAGGCACTCAACAAACGCAGTCTTCAACTTTCGTCCGCAGGAAAACATTTTTCTTCATCCTTTTCTTTCTTTCGTTTTGTATTACGGGTCTGCGATACGTTAATTAAAATGAAGAGGCAATCGATCATTATTAACCATGACGGGTGAAAAACTGTGGGGGGGTGTAAAAAGAACGAATACACTATTCGTGTTTTTTGGTTCGGCGGTAAAATGCCGCCGCGTCACAATGCCAGAGCGAATGCGCCTCCGATGGCCGTGACTCTCGTTTCGGGATTCCTGGGGTGCGGCAAGACGACCTTGATGAAGCACATTCTCGCCAATCGGCAGGGCATTCGCTGTGCGGTCATTGTGAACGAAATCTCGGACATCAACATTGACGCGTTCGCATTCCATCCGACCATCTCGGCTCGACCTGCCTTAAGTGGGCCGGCGCCGCCGTCAGTTGGGTCGAAGCGAACACGAGGAGCGGCCAGCCAAAAAACGCCCCCGCCGCTGCTGGAACGCGAAGACAAAGTCATTCAAATGCCTAACGGGTGTATCTGCTGCACGCTGCGCGAAGATTTACTGCTGCAACTCCGGGAGCTCGCGACGTCTGGGAAATTCGACAGCGTGTTGATCGAAAGCAGCGGTATCGCGGAGCCGATGCAAGTCGCGGAAACGTTTTTTATGGATTTGCATGACGGACATGGTCCGCTTAATCGCATTGCAAGACTGGACAACTGCGTCACCGTGGTCGACGCCACGACGTTGAAAGAATATTTGAGTCGCGTGGACGCGGCGAAGCACATCGATCCCACGGTCGACGCGAGTGACCAGGAAGGAGAAAAGGGTATCGCGCAGCTTCTGATGGATCAGATCGAGTTTGCCAACGTTATCCTTCTCAACAAGGTGGACGGACTGGTGAAGGCCAGAGAGGAAGCAGGGGAAACCGCGGCGGAGAAGAAGAAGACGAAGAAAATGATTCCGAAGCGCGGAAGGAAGATATCGGAGGGCGGCGAGTCAGCGGCAGCAGAATGCGAACCACCCGCAGCTGTCGATGAGCTTGTGGCGGTGCTGCGGCAGTTGAACCCACGCGCCATCGTGTTGCCGACCGTCCACTCGCGGGTCGATTTGAGGCAGATACTCAGCACGGGGAATTTTTCCGTGCACGAGGCAATGGGCACCAAAGGTTGGATGGAAGACCTGATGACCGGAGTCAAGCACACACCCGAAACCCTGGAGTACGACATGTCGTCGTTCACGTTCCGGAGCTCGCGAGCCTTTCATCCTCAGCGTCTGTACGACTGGATGACCCAATACTTCGTTCTGGAACAACCACGGGAGATGACGGACGAGGAACTGGCGGCGGCCGCCACCAAAGGTTCGACCACCTCAACGGCAACGACGCGTGCGAAGGAGGAGAGACGGCTGCAGCAGCTCGCGGCGGCGAGGGGCGCCGCCAGGGACAAGGCGTATGGTGTGCTGTTCCGTGGTAAGGGCTTCGTGTGGCTCGGGAGTCCCTTGCGATGGGACGTTTTCGGGGCATGGAGTCAAGTAGGCGGCGTCCTTGCGTTTGGACTGGGCGGAACATGGGACGATTTTCCAACCTGTGAACAAGGCACGGCGACCACGAGAACAAGTTCTCCGCCCAAGGATCAGCAACCGGGGCAGCAACTCGTCTTCATTGGCCAACGACTGAATCGAGCCGCTCTGGAGACCGATCTCAACAAATGTCTCCTGACCAAAGAGGAAGATAAGCGGCTTCGAGCGATCATTGGCAAAGCGTCGACCGATCTGACGTTGCTCAGCACCCCGCTGTTTCCGGATCCTTTCACTGCGTGGGCGGAGGTCGCCGATGTCACCGACGATGATGAGGAGGAGGAGGAGGACTAACTCAGAGTTACTCTGCGGGCCTTTTTAATAACAGAGAACGAGTGGTTGTCGGGTGTTTTGCCTGCGCGTGCTCGCGATCATCTGGGATGAATTCACAACTACGGCTGTAAAAAAGACAAGTACACATTTCGCGGTTACGAAGTCAACGACAAGATGAGTAGCCGGCGCAGTGCTCTCTCTATTGACCGCGGAGGGCACTACGTCGTCTTCAAGACGCCAATGGGGTCGCGTGGAATTCTGACAGTACCAGGGAACACTGCCACGTCGACCAGGCCGCACAGCGCACCTCCTAGAGCTGGCGGGCCGTCGCCGTCTGAAACGAACCGTTCGTCCGCGGGCTCGCCGACGGAGAGACGAAACGAAGCACTGCTTCAAACCGCGATTTTAGCCGCACTGGTCGGAGCCGTCGCAGTGGCATTTTCTGCTCTCGCAGGGGTTATTCTGCTCTCGCAGTGGCATTTTCTGCTCTCGCAGGTTATCGCGGTCTCAGCCGGCCCTCCAAAAGGCCGCGCCACGGAGGGCACAC
>ERZ1292630.1024-Hain-H41-02um-R3-1024-length-28124-cov-6_pt1 | contig 28124 bp, 22 predicted proteins | sample MGYA00564408_ERZ1292630 | MGnify/ENA primary metagenome ERZ1292630 (study PRJEB36523, sample SAMEA6512641) | groundwater metagenome | collected 2019-01-08 | study: AquaDiva: Metagenomics assemblies of 32 groundwater samples
AACTCAGGGTTCGAGTGTGCGACGCCGGGTTCGAGTGGAACGACCGACCGTTCAAGTCGCTCACCGCCATCGCGAAGTGCGTGACCGGCCAGCCGTTCATCAACGGCAAGCTGTTCTTTGGCGTCACCAAACGGAACCGCGGCAAGGGACATACCGGGAGGAGCACATCGTGAGCAATCTGGAAGGGCTGCTTCGTGAGATGGCGATGTTCAAGTCGACGCGCCGTGGCTGCATGAGGCTAGTCGACGACCGGGGCGACGTGATCGCCGAGTGGCCGACGGGATGTCCCGATGCGCCGACGACGCGGGACGAGGCCATCGAGAAGGCGTTGGTGCTGATGCGGGAGCGCGGATTCGACGCATGAAGACCCGAACCTACACCCCCGCGGAGTGCGACCTGCGGATCGAGGAGTTCCAAGAGGTCGTCGACGGCTGCGACGAGACCATCGCGCTCATCGACCAACTTCTCGACCGCACTTACGGTGCCGACGACGGCATGGCGGCTCGAAGCGCGATCATCCGGCTCCGTGCAGACGCGGAGCGAGCGTTGACCACCTGGGCGTCACGGAGACCACTACTCTGATCGCTCCGACCGCAGTCGAGCGCGCACCCCGGGATCTGGAGATTCCGCGAGCGCCCGGTGTCGCTCGGCGCCGCGCTCTTCGGTGCGCCATCTATTCCAGGGTCTCGACCGACGAGCAGGCCGTGCTGGAGTACAACTCCCTCCAAGCCCAGGAGGAGATCTGCGCGGGCTACGTCCAGATGCGGGGACGGGATCCGGGCGCAGACTGCACCTGGGAGGTCGCCGACACCTACAGGGATACCGGCTACTCCGGCGGAACGCTTGAGCGCCCCGCCCTGAAGAAGCTCCTCGCCGACATCGAGGCTGGCCGGATCGACACCGTGGTCGTCTACAAGATCGACCGGCTGAGCCGCTCCATCCACCAGTTCTACCGGGTCTGGGAAGTGCTCGAGCGCCGCGGCATCGGCCTCGTCTCCGCGACCCAGGACCTCAACACCACGACCAGCCAGGGCAAGCTGATGCTCAACATGCTGCTCTCCTTCGGCCAGTTCGAAAGGGAGCAGATCGGCGAGAGGACCCGCGACAAGGTTGCCGCCGCACGCAAGAAGGGCCGCTGGACCGGCGGCTGTCCGGTTCTCGGCTACGACGTGGATCCCCGCGGCGGGAGGCTGCTGGTCAACGAGGACGAAGCCACTCTGGTCCGAGAGATCTTCCGACTGTACGCGGCATCGCCGTCCCTGACCAAGGTCGTCCAGGAGCTAGATCGCCTGGGCTGGCGGCGGAAGTCGTGGACCCGCCGAGACGGGGTGCTCCGCGAGGGCTCCGGCTTCGACAAGCCGGGCCTGCTCCGCCTTCTCCGGAATCCGCTCTACGCGGGGCACGTCCACCACAAGGGCTCGCTTCATCCGGGCGAGCATCCTGCCATCGTTGACGAAGCCACCTGGGAGCGCGTCCAAGCCCTCCTGAGCCGCAACGGCGACACCGGAGGGAAGGAGGTCCGGAACAAGCACGGCGCGCTGCTGAAGGGCCTTCTGCGCTGCGCTGCGTGCGGCTGCGCGATGACGCACTCGTTCACGAAGAATCGGAGCGGGACCCGCTACCGGTACTACGTCTGCGTGAAGCGCCTCAAGAAGGGGGCGCACGCGTGCCCGGACGGGAAGGTATCGGCATCCGAGGTTGAGCGGCAGGTCGTGGAGCGGATTCGGGCCATCGGGCGGGACCCTGAGCTGGTTGAGGAGACGGTGCGGCAGGCCCGGGAGCAACTCGAGGAGCGACGCGCCGTACTCGATGCCGAGCGTCGGCAGGCAGCTCGCGATCTCGGGCGCCAGAAGACAGCGATGAAGCGCCTGCTCGCCGCGCCGTCTCGGAACGGGGATTCAGCCGCGCGTACCGCTGACGCCCAGGCGCGGATTCAGGCGATCGAGACCCGGCTCGCGGCTATCGCGAAGGAGGCTGAAGCCGCCAGCGCGCTGGAGATCGACGAACGAGCCGTCACCCACGCCCTGTCGCAATTCGACTGCGTCTGGGACTCCCTGTGGCCAACCGAGCGGGCGCGCATCGTCGCCCTGCTCCTGGAAGGAATCGACTATGAAGGAAGAGAGAAGCACGCCGCGATCCGGTTCCGCACCGGTCGGATCGGCAAGTTCGCAGACGCGTAAGCCACCCTGCAAGCTGATCGGGGCCGACGGGAACGTCTTCTCGATTATTGGGCGGGTGAAACGGGCCCTGGAACGAGACGGGCAGCAAGACCGAGCCTGTGACTTCGTTAAGCGGGCCTTCGCGTCCAAGTCCTACGACGAGGTTCTGGCGCTGTGCCTGGAATACGTGGAGGTCGAATGACGAGCCGGGGGCCATGTTCACGGTTCGGTTGATCACCCGCCGGAACCCGGATTTCCCGCCATGAGATGACCTGCCCCCCGCGCGGGATGCTCGGGCCACTCGTCGAGAGCCGCCTTGACTACTTGGTCTGCTCCCCCTATGATCTGTTTCGGTTACCTGCTGAGGGGACCCGGAGCGCAGGTACTGAATAAGACATAAAGAAACAATCGGAATAACAACCATTTCATTGCCTCGTGCAGCTCATGCGCGGGGCCATTTCATTTTGTACCGATGCAGAACCCAGCAAAAGGAGCCTGCCATGTGATCGGAGGCAGTACAAACTCTTCGGCATTTATCGCCTCGGCGAATCCAATGCCGAGGCCGTTTTTGTCTTACAGGAAGGGAGACGGAGCAAAATGAAGGCTTCGATTGTCTATGCCTGCGGAACCTACGGGAACGGGGGCAACGCCGCGGAGTACTCGGTGAAGCTTAGCCGCGGGGGGCGGCGGATTTCACTGACCTTCGAGTTCAAGGATCCAGCCGAAGGGCGGGGTGTCGGGCCCGCCAGAGGCGAGGTCAAGAGGGTCACGCTGGAGATGCCCTGTGAGACCGCCCACGCGCTCAGCCATGCATTTGCACTAATTGATACGGCGAGCCAGGCGGTCGAGTTCAGCATGAGCGAAGGATGCGACGGGCGGGATGGCGAGATCGGGCGCCTGAACGCTTGAGACGCTCGGCCCATGTGCGGGACTCCCTGTGGCCAACGGAGCGGGCGCGCATCGTCGCACTGCTCCTGGAAGGGATCGAGTATGGCGGATGGGACCGAAGCGTCGCGATCAGGTTACGCTGAGATACGATCAACCAGGGTGGCAGCGTTCGTCCGAGTCGCGCTGCCACCTGCTCTCGTCCATTGGAATTGCGTCGCCTCGCTCACGAGCTTCACGTAGGGCTTTCGTGTGAATCACCCGTGTCATAGGATCTGGGCGTGATTGAGCTTGGGCCAGCGACAGAAGATGAAATGGTGCTCGCGTTCTTGCGGGCGGAAGTGGACTCGCCTCGATTTCGCGAGATGGTCAGTTCTTGGCTTGATGGGGAACCGTTTCTCCGCGAGGACCTTATCAGGCGGGCTGACCTTTCGGACCCCGCTCAGAATGCCGCTCGAAGAAGGGTCCTGCGATCATTTCGCGGATATGGAGCGGACTCTATGTTGTTCCCTGGCTTTCCACTTGACGTGACGTGGCGCCGAGTCCAATTGGAGCAGGGCGATGCTGGCAGCCTTCTCTACGCTCGGTGGCCGGAGTGGGTGCAACTCTCACTCGGCTCCCGGAGAGTTACCGACGGGGCAAAGAACGGTGCTTCCAACCCGAACGTGGTCGCGGTAGCCAATCGGCTTCGACTGGGAGAGACCTTCGAGCCCCTCATCGCTGTCGAGGGCCTCGATGGAACACTCATACTTGTCGAGGGCCACGTGCGAGCCACAGCATTTGTCCTGCATGCCGGGCTGGACGGAGTGATCGTGATCCTCGGATCGTCCCCTTCGCTTTCCCGTTGGGGGCTCTACTAGGCCCCACCACCCCGCTGTAATCAGGCTCCGCGCCGACGGAATCCGGTCAATCAGCCAGCCCGAGCCTTCGTAGGCCACCACGACCTACCGATCAAGTGCCGCCAGTGGTACGCTGCTCCGATTCGTACGCATTTCTTCGCATGGACCATCGGACGGGGGGCCTCGCAATGGCAATGTGGGTTCTCAAGGGCGGCCGGACGGGTGAGAGAGAACAGCGGATGCTCGACAAGTCAACCGTCGGACTCGGCTATCAGGAGATGCCGGATCTCTCATCGTTCGCGGATCGCGATGCTCTCGAGGCAGGCTATCGTCGAATCTTCCCCGATGCCGGGGACGGGCGAGTGGCCAGCCATATTGGCCAACTCTGGTCGTTCGTACGTACGGCGAAGACCGGCGAGCTCGTCGTCGTCCCACTCAAGACGCGCTCATCGATTGCAATCGGCGAACTTTCTGACATCTACGCCTACCGAACAGATCTCGGTCCCGACATGGTTCATACCCGGCCGGTGAAGTGGTTGAATACCGATATTCCTCGGAGCCGGTTCGACCAGGATCTACTCTACACATTCGGCGCCTTTCTCGGTTTTTGCCGTGCGGAGCGCAACAACGCGGAGGAGAGGATTCGGAACCTCCTCCGGACCCCATCACAGGAACCTTCTCGAGATGTCCCGAAGGCACGCACTGACGAGGATGACTTGGTTCTGCTTCAGGATATCGAGCAACGAGCCCGAGACCAGATCCTTGACTTCATGAGCAAGAAGTTCCGTGGGCACGATCTGGCGCGCCTGGTCGACGACCTCCTCAGGGCCCAAGACCTAACCACAAGGCTCTCGGCCCCCGGGCCGGATGGTGGTGTTGATATCGTGGCAGCCTCCGGTCCTCTCGGCATGGACTCTCCTCGACTCTGCGTTCAGGTCAAGTCATCCGATGCTGCAGCCGACGTGAATGTATTCCGCGGCCTGAAGGGTTCGATGGACAGTTACCGCGCGGAGCAGGGTCTCCTCGTTGCCTGGGGCGGGTTCACGAACGCCGTCCGACGCGAGGCGGACACGGCCTTCTTCCGCGTTCGACTTTGGGATGCCGGCGACTTGCTCAACGCGATCCTAGCGAACTATGACCGTCTCTCCGAAGCGATACAGGCCGAGCTACCGCTGAAGCGGATCTGGGCCATGGCCGTAAGCGAAGAGGAAGCTTGAGTACACGAGTCAAGAGTTCAGGCTTCGCGTCGGGCCTGCTCAATGGCCTTCCCCGGCTTTCCATGACACCCGATTAAGCTGAGCCCGCGGCCTTTTCGAACTCCACGGGACTCAGGTACCCCAGCGTCGAATGCCGGCGCCGGGGATTGTAGAACCGCTCGATGTAATCGAACACGTCCGCCTTGGCCTCGGACCGCGTCGGGTATTTGCGTCCTCTCACGCGCTCCGTCTTGAGTGTCGAGAAGAAACTCTCCATCACCGAGTTGTCCCACACGTCGCCCAGCCGGCTCATGCTGCAGACGATCCCCTGGTCGGCCAAGAGGCTCTGAAAATCCTCGCTCGTATATTGGCTCCCCTGATCCGAATGATGCAGGAGCTCCTCCGGCTTTCCCCGACGCCAGATCGCCATCGTCAGCGCGTCCACGACCAACGGCGCCGTCATCTCACTCTTCATCGACCACCCCACGACCCGCCGGGAGAACAAATCCAACACCACGGAAACGTACAGCCATCCCTCCGACGTATCCACGTACGTGAAGTCGGCGACCCAACGCCGATTCGGCGCCGACACCTCGAACTGCCGGTCGAGAACGTTCGGTGCGATCGCATGCTCAGGGCGAACGCCCCTGTCGACGGGAAGGCGCTTACGCTTCGCCCGTGCCTGCAGCCCCGCCACGCGCATCAGCCGCTCCACCCGATTCCGACCGCACCAGAAGCCCCAGGAACGAAGATCTCGAAGCACCCGGGGACTTCCGTACGTCCGATCGCTCTCCTCAAAGCTCGCCCGGATCCGAACCGTCAATGCCCGATCCTCCCTCGACCGACAGCTCTCCGGACGCCTCATCCACTCGTAGAACCCGCCACGCGAGACATCGAGCACCTCGCACATCGTCGTCACCCGCCACACCCCCCGATGCTTCGCGATGAACCCGTATCTTACCGAGGCTCCTTCGCGAAGAAGGCGATGGCTTTTTTTAAAATATCTCGCTCCGTCTGCGTCTTCGCCAGCTCACGACGAAGCCGCGCCACCTCCGCGTCGTCGGGCTTCAGCTTCCCGCGACCCGGGAATGCCTGCTTCGAATCCAACCGGATCGCTCGAGCCCATTTCCGAATCAGGTTCTCGTGGATCCCCAAATCCCTGGCCGCCTGCCGAAACGTTACGCCCCGCTCGACCACCAGCCGAACGGCCTCCACCTTGAACTCACGACTGAAGACCCGCCTTCCCATTTGCCACCTCCAGATCCCATTATCCACCTATCTCGGTGTCAGGAGAACCGGGGGAAGGCCACAATCCAGCAGCCAGAGCCCGTGTAAGCCGCCCTGCAAGCTGATCGGGACCGACGGGAACGTGTTCTCGATTATCGGGCGAGTTCGACGGGCCCTGGGGCGAGACGGCCAACCGGACCGAGCCCGTGAGTTCGTGAAGCGGGCCTTCGAATCGAAATCCTACGACGAGGTCTTGGCGCTGTGCCTGGAGTACGTGAAGGTCGAGTAGGTGAGTCGAGCCGAGGGTTGAGCAAGCGCCCTCGGCTCCCCTGCCATACCTTGCCGCGATCCCACGTCTCAAAGGCCGCTTCGCGCGCTTGCTCGCGCCCGGGGTGGCACCGTGGTTATCCCCGCAAATGGGGCTGTTTACCCGGGAGGGTCAGAATCGATTTCAGGCGGCATCACCTCCTGCTGGACAGCGTAACACTTTCTGGGCCGACGCATCTGGGACGCTCCAAACCGAGCGGGCACGCATCGTCACCCTGCTCCTGGAAGGAATCGACTATGACGGACGAGAGAAGCACGCCGCGATCCGGTTCCGCTCAGCCGGGCTCACCTTGTCCACGGGCCTCGTAAACCGCACTGTAGGCTGATCGGGACCGACCGAAATTCTCGATCATCAGGCGGGTGCGCCGTGCTCCGGACCCGGAGGGGGCGCGATCGGATTAGCCTGCTTCCTGAGATCCTCTAGAATGTCGCCAATCGAACCTCGGTTACGTCCTCGCCAGGCCTTCCAAATCGATCGGCAGGACCACACGAGTGCGAAAGCGCCAGCAACCAGATACACAGCCTGCCAAGTCGCAGCTGACACAAGAAAGTCGCGGAACACTGTTGCCCCGAGCGTCGTCACGATGGTTACAAGCAGCACCGTCGGGGTTACCCATTCCCCCTTCGCCGTCAGGCAGTCCCGATTCTTCATCAAGCTCAGCTCGACCTTATCCATTGTGATGAGGATTACCTCCCCTGCAATCGCAGAGTGCACAACTAGCTTTCGAGTGAACTCGTCGACGATCTGAATTTGACTCTGGCCGTTCATCGGTGAGCCGCCTTGCCGAATACCGAGAAGAGGTCCAAGGCTCCGATGGCGTGATGGCTGATGAAACCGCAGTTTGAGCAGATGACCGCAATCGTTGGCATGTTGTTGGACGGTGAGGGCACGCCAGGCAGGACGTGGTTGATTACTTGTGTATTGAAGTAGCCGTCCATTAGGACGAAGGCGTTCCTACTGCACATTGGGCACCGCCCTTGGAATCCGCGCGCGGCCAGCCGCTCTATGATTGCGTCCTTCTGCTCCTGGGTCCACGCTTGCCAGTTTCCCATTCAACCTCCCGTTACCGGCCTCTTAACCACTACCTCGGCATTCTTCCTGCTGCCGGATGTAGAGTTGCTGCCATGACGGGGCTCGCTCATACCTCCAACAAGTCCCACGCCTCGAAATACTCTCCCGTCACATCGGAAAACGAGCGCATGTCGCTGTCCTTGTGTGGCGCTCCGTCGCGCCGAGTACTTGCCATCCAACGCCTGTGCCGGCTGTGAGTGTGCTCGGCGACGACCTCCGAAGGAACCACGACGAAGTCGGGTCGTTCTTTCTCACCTCTCAGAGCCACGAACACGTAGAAGAACCTGGCGTCTCGGGTCTCTTCGGCTGCTCTTGACAGTACCCACCGCATCATCGGATCCGGGCGCGTTCTCACCTGCCGCGCCTTGACCTGGATGCTCACCTGCCGGAGCGTTTGTGGATGGCTGGCCAGGATGTCGATCCCCTTCGCGTTTCGAAGCGTGAGCGAGGCAATCCAGCCCCGCTTCGACAGCTCGGCGGCCACGAAGTACTCCGCCGCGACGCCTGATAGCTGCGGGCTTAGAAGGCGCGCCTTCGCCATTCGCTCACCCATGTCGCTCGCCTTTGGTTTCATTCTGGCAGAGCCCGCCTCACCCGCTCGGTGATGTCCTCGACCTCGGGATCCGCGCAGATGGCCGGAGTCAAGACGATCCGCATGGAGTTTGTGTGCCGGACATACCTCGCCCACTTGACGATGGTCCTATGTGGAATGAGATACGCTTCCTGGACTCCGAAGTCCTCTGAGAGCAGGATCGCCGCCAGCTGGTCGAAGAGCCCCCTATCAAGGTTGCGGATCGATCCTAGTTGGCGGGAGTCGTCTGGCTCCGCCATCCACCGAGTCTTCACCTCGATCCGAACGCCATCGGACGTGAGCACGTCGAATCCCTTCGAGGAATTAGGATTCGGGAGTGCATCGAAAGCTCGGCATACCAGCCACTGACCATATCCTCCGACCGGGCTATCTCTGGTCGTGATGACTTCCCTGGAACGAAGTTCATCAAGAATGCGCGCATAGTGCTGCAGTAGAGTGCGTGTAGGGATTGCTTTCATGCTGGCCAGCCCGTTATCTGGAGGCAAGGCTCTTGGCTCTCTTGATCGCCGCCTCGACTCCCTTCTTCTCCCTCATCGCCTTCACCACCGCCCTCTGCCTCGGCTTGAGCTGCCGGATGTAGCCGAGGTAGCGGCCATGGAGTTTCAGGGCTCGCAGGCGCCCGCCGTTGCATTGCCACGTTGCCAGCCCCGCTTCGGAAAAGTCTACTCCTACTACAATTCGCGCGGAGCACCGGCTCAAGAGCGACAACGCACAGCGCGCGCCACTCGCTCACCATGGAATCGAAAGACGATCGACAACGTCTCTCCGAGCCAGCACCCGCGAACACAGTTCCCAGCGATCCGTGTCGGGATTCACGTTTTCCTGGTACCGCAACTCAAAAACGTTGCGCGCCTGGCTCCGAAGATGGATGTACTCGTCCATCTTCTCCTCGAGCTTCTCTACGGTCTCGATCCACTCATCTTCGATGACATCCGGCAGGCCGCCAAAAATATCGTAGCGATCCTTCATCCGGCGGGACAGCGCCTGATAGACCTTTTCGTCCTGCGTCTCGTGGTAGACAAGATTGAGCATATCCACGGTCCTTCGCGCCTGCCCTAACCGCCTGATCCGGCCCAGTCGCTGTTCGAGCCGTGATGGGTTCCATGGAAGATCGACGTTGATCAGCGTGCCGAGGGTTTGCAGATTCAAGCCCTCACAAGCCGCATCCGTGGCCACAAGGAGGCGGATCTCATGTCTCTTGACGGCGGACTTGATATCCTCCCGTTCTACGAGGGCAAAGTCATCACCGCGGAATAGACCGCTCTTACCCGCACCCGCATAAACGCCCACCGGCTCGCCTGCCAACAACTTCGCGAGTTCTGCAGCGACAGAGCGCGCCGTGTCATAGTACTGGCTAAAAATGATGCAGCCGTGCTCGAGCCATGTTTTACCTTCGGTGCGGTGCTCGGTGAGGAAGTGTCGAACCGCAGCCAGCTTTGGGTCGCGCGCCTCGGGCCGGGACAGCTCTTCGACAATCGTGCGCAGGTGAAGTGCCTCGTCGGGAGTGAGACCACTGAGCGTATCCCCTAGAAGCTTTGCCTGGTCCTCGTCATCGAGCGTTTCCTTGCGCAGCATTGTCTCCGCAGTGGCTCGCCCAGAGGCGAAGCTCGAGCAGATACGCTGCAACATCAATGTCTTCATGAATCCCGCGGCCTTTGTACGCTTGCCCAGGGCAGCCGTGAACGCCTCCGTCGCCTGGTAGGCGAGATCGAAGGGGTGATTCGTCAGCAGGCCAAGGCCACTAAACCCGATGCCCGCGTACGCGGTCGCCGGAGCATCAGGATCCGGATGAACGTCTACGCCGACCTTCTCAAGGAGACCGGCCGCCTCCAGTGTCCGCCTTCGGCGCAGCACGGTGTGGCGGACCACGGGGTTGTGTTCGCGAAGAAAGCCGGGTGAGAGGGCTTGGCCGACAGCCTGCTGCTCGAGAAAGCCAAGTGAACCGAAGCCGCGGTCTGTGAAAAAGGCCGAATCTGCGAGGCCCAACTGCAAACGCAGCGTCGCAAACAGTGCATCATCGCTCCCCGGTGGCAGAGGATTTCGCAGCCACTCCCAGGCAGCTCGTTCATCCACTGGTATCTCACTGCCCTTCACGACAGGAAGCGCAACCTCGCACTCAGACCACTGAGGCGCAAACTGCTCGCGCCCAACCACGAAATCGGCGCCTGCGTTCAGGATACGTAGCAGGTCCCAAAGCTCGTAGACCTCGGTCTGGATCGGCGTCGCAGTCCCGAGCAAGAGGTTCTTGGTGCGGTGCCCGATCCGGAGCATGAAGTCGAGGAGGTTGTTCGGGTCCTGCTTCTTCTCACCCAACCCTCCACGACGCCGCGCCTTGTGCGCCTCGTCGAGCACGACGGTGCCAAACTTACGCTCGAGGAGGTACTGGCGCTCGTCTGAGTCGTGAAAGATCAGGCCGGTAGAGACGATGGCGATTCGAAATGGGCACCAGGCGATGTCTTCCGGCCCACGGGTCTTAATCATGTGGCCTTTGGGGTCAATCCACATCTTCTTCGTGGACGACCAGACCGCGCTCGGAATGCCGAGCCTGTCCGTGAGTTCAACCTGCCACTGCAACGTCAATGTCGAGGGGCACAAAATGAGCACAGGGCCATCGTCCAGCAGGGCCGCGAGCATGGCGCTCGCCGCGAGCGAAAGCGTTTTACCGACTCCCACGTCGTCAGCGAGGAGCAGGCGCGCCTTGCCGTAGGTCTCCCGGTGCTGCAGGAACATCGTCACGAATGAGCGTTGCCACGGCTGGAGTTGTTCCCCCCCACGGTAGATTGGGCTCTCGGCGAGTGCGGCAGCTGGCAGATCCCCTATCTTCGCGTCCTCGAAGCGGATCTCCACTCGATTGGAGACGCGTTTGATCTCCTCGACAATGGCCTCGGGTAACGGATAGGCGTCCTTCCAAAGTGCCGCGAACTCCTCTTCAACCCAGGCGACGCCTTCCGCAGAGGGATCTTCCCATAGGATCTCGTAGTTCCGTGCAAAAGCGCTCTTCGTCTCGTTGATCGAGCCGAGGAAACACGTTTTCGATCCATCTCCCCCTTCGATAACGCCGGCCTTGCCGTGAATGAAGACGCGGTCCTTTGGCACTACGCGGATTTCGACCCGGCCACTAGTCAGCAAATCATGCAGCCGTCGGTAGCGATCCCGGTGCAGCAGCGCCTCAACCTCGGATGGGGCCTCATTCCAGCGTTCCTTGAGCGCCGTCTCGCGGACGTGCTTCGAGACAACCACGTCGGCCGCATCGAGCTCGCTGTTGCATACGATCTGCACCTTTGGGATCGCTGCGATCTCCTCGCCCACGAGCTCAAAGATCGAACTGCGGAAGTAGCCGGCGATACGCTTGTATGACTTGGCACCCTTCAGCTTTGCGCCTAGAAACGCATGATCGAGGCGCTGGCGACGGGAAGAGAAACGATTGATGCCGGTCATCTTGGCCCCCGATTCATCCCAGCCGCTGGTTCTTCACGAGCTCGCGCAGTACGCGCGCGGCGCTGGCTTCCTCGGGGCGGTGCTCCTCAAGGTGCCTAGCAAGGTAGTCCGCCAGCTCAACGGCCAGCTCGCGCTGGGTCATGTCGCCGTAGTAATTCGGAACGTTGAGGGTCAAGTGCGCGAGCACCTCGCTACCATCCACGTTCCTCGCCAGCTCCATCACGGCGTAAAGCACGGCACGCAGCACGGACTGATGCAGCTCCGAGCCTTCGCTCATCTCGGCCCGGCCAAACTCAACCGCGCTCTTGAGGCGAGCATGGTTGGCTCGCTGGTCACCCATCAGCGCACGGAAGTCTTGCACCTTAAAGGCGTTGGCGAAATTCTGATAATTGTCCAGCGTCCTGGTGCCGCGAGCTTCCAACTCTAGAAGCTTCAGGTAGAAACGCTCCGCGCCGCTGAGCTTGTCCCAATGCGACTTGGCAATACCCTGCGGCACGAGGCACTGATTGGCCGTGTCCACGGCGAAGGCGATCAGGCCGTCCACGAAAGTGGTCTCGCCCCTTACCCGTGGACGCAGGGCCTCGGCGGTCATGTCGCGGCCGTCGATGGTCGCGTAGCGGGTCAGCACACGCAGGGCCGCAGCGTATCCAGCCATCTGGATGTCGGCGTCCTCGAATACATTCTCGTCGCGGTAGAGACCCTTGGCCTCCTGGTTAAGGCCGGTCAGCGCCTGCACCTGAGCCTCGACCTCTTCCTGGATCTCCCAGGCAAGGTCGTCTCGGGTGGTCTTGTGCTCCCCATGGCGCTTGCGCAGAACAAGCAGCACCGTTCCCTTCACGTAGCTGCCCTCCCGGAGGGCACTGTCGGTCTCAGTGACTACATACCAGGCGGCAGTGACGTGCAGGCCGGACGCCCAAACGATGTTCGCCATGTCCGCCCAGATCGAGCCAGACTGGTGAGTGAACATAATGACCTGGATGCCATTTCCCGGCATACACTCCGTCATGCGCTTGTAGGCTGCGACCATTCCGCGCCGGAAGTTTTCGCCCTCTCCCTTGATGGCCAGCGTGCGACGACTGTCCCACACCCAGTCGGCGAACTCTGGTGGCGGGGTCTTGCGCAGCCAGGCGATGAAGAACTCCAGGATTTCCTCGTACTTGACTGCGTCACCATAGGGTGGATCGGTGATGTATATGTCCGACATCTCGGTCGTTTCGCCGGCTGCTTGGCTGCAAATCTTGAGGGCCACTCTCGTGGGAATGGGGAACGATTTAACGTGCAGCTGAATTAGGTCTGTCGCATAGCGAGAAGCGCGCGCTCCGTAATTGAACAGTGTGTTCAGCGCTTGATTGTCAAATACCTGCTTGACAGCCCCACCGCCGCCATCATGGACACTCCAACGACTCAGCCGCGCACTTGAGTTCAATGCCTGCGTTAACCCAAACTTCAGCCGCGCATCGCTAGACTGGTTCACAAGCCCAGCCAACAATAACTGCCTCGGGTTGAACAGGTGATGCCAGTGAGTCCAACCACGCTCGCGGTATAGTCGTTCAGTCTCGTCGCCAGATTCGATGCGCATGTCGGGCACCCAGCCCCTTTCCTGCCACTCCGCCAATTGCTCGGCGATGAAGTCCTCAACGATGCGCTCGCGCTTGAGGTCATCTGACGTGACGGCGCGAAACTCGTAGTCGTCGCCCTTTCCCCTATTGTCGTTCTTGGGGCGCATCCATTGGATGCAGTAGAGCCGCTCCTGGAAGATGTCGTCGGGCCGGGGCTTGATGTCGTTCTTCTCCCACATTCGCAGGCGATTCCCAGTTGTGCCGTCGTCCTTGCGGAAGTCGCCGCGCAGCGTAGAGATTTTGGTGCGCAATTCGGTGCCGTCGACGGTGTGGATCAGATATGGTTCCTGGCCGCGTCTGTCGGTGCGCACGGTACCCTGGGTGGCTGCCGAGAGTTGCTCTTCCGCCACGTCGGAGCGAATGACGATGTCGTATCGCTTGTCCTTGGCATCAGGGATCAACTCGGCGAGGACGTGATAGCCCTTGCTCACGATGCGGGTAGGCAGGAGCGGCACCAGCCAGCCGCTCTGCGGACAACGGGCTTCCACACAGTATAGGAACACCTTGGCCTGCCACCCCTTGCCGTCGGCCTCGACACCTAGCCCGTCAATCTTGGCCAGAACACCGCGAACTAGCTCCTGTTGGTCTATCTCAAGCTGCTTGCGGCTCTCCTCGGATCCTCCGACGATGTGGAAGGCGCCCCAGGTGAGCATGCACGCCACCGGGTTGAGGTCTGAGGCAGATACGTCGCAGCCGAGGCGGGCGGCCTCAAAGGGAATTTGACCTGAGCCGCAAAAGGTATCGGCAACGCGAGGGCGATGCCCAAAGCGCATGATGCCGAGCTGCTCGATCAACTCAGGAAACGTGTGGGCGCTCGTGCCAAGGTGGGTGTTGACGGCGTCCCAGATATGTTCATGGACAATCGCCATGACTTCCTCGGGACGCTTTGCTTCCTCCACGCGCTCCCGGTAGGGCAGGCGTGGAAGCACCTGCGCTTCGAGGTGACGGCGTTCTAATTCGGACAAGTCCTCTCGCCAGACAACCTTTACGTTGCCGTACGCGGAGTTCGACCAATCTATCGGTGCAGCGGGCGGCAAGACACCATCTGGATCAACGCTGAAGTAGTCGGTGACCCGCGCGATTGAGATCGTTTCGAGAATCTCCTTGGGCTTCGGCCGCCGCTTCCAGCGGACGACGAACGACTCGTCGTCCATCGCCAAAAGCTTCTCGAAGATCTCGAGATCGCGCCCTGGATTTTCCGTGGCTGGCAGTAAGCAGCCGAGGATACAGGCCTTGTTGAGGATTAGCGGTTTGCGGCCCTTCCAGTAGCTGCCGAGAGCGGTGAGGGTCTTGCCATGCACTGCCATCTGTTCTTTGTAGGCCTCTGCCGAGAGCTTCTGCACCGGCAACAGGCGCTCGATGAGCGCCGGAGCATCTTTCAGTGAAAACGCTGTTACGCCGTTGTTCACTTGGAATCTTCGAATAGGGGCAGCTTGAAGAGGTCCTCCTCGACAGGACGCGGCCGGCGCTTTCGGGTCGCCGGTTTCTCGCCGTCGGAGAGTGCGAGAAACAAGGCGCGGCGCCAGCCGCGCTGGGTGTCCTCCGGTAGACCGGCCTCGGCCACCGTCATCGAAAAGAGCCACCAGCGCTCCTCCGGGCGCAGCGCCGCCCACTTGCTCGAGATGATTGGGAGCTGCTCCGGGTTGGCCGTCTCCGCCGCCCAGGCCAGCACGCACAACTCCTTGCCTAGGAGCCGGTCCACCAGGTTCGTGCCTGTATGCCAGCGGCCCGTAAGAACTTTGGCCGCCTTGAGGCGGTCATTGAATTCGCGGCGAGCGATATCAGCGATCGCAGACCACACCGGGCGCGTCAAGACAACGCGCTCCTCTTCGCGCGGGATACCGCCCTCATGACCGCGGAAGCCATAGTCCTCCACGATCACAACTGGCTCGTTCCGCGAGTCCGGGATATCGACGTGGAACAGGTGTGCCCCAAACGTGTTGGGTGCACCGAAGTCGACTGTCGCGGGCCGGCCGCTCACTGCTCGATCTCTCCTTGCTGCAACTCGATACCGAGCTTTTCCGCAAAGTCCTTGAGGTCATGACCAGATTTGAAGTGGGCCTTGCGAAAGGTCATGTTGACGGGTGTGTCCGCCGTGAACTTCTCCAATACCTTGGCGAGCAGGGCGTCGATGAATGAGCCATCCACCTCAATCTCTCCCACGTTGACCGCAATCATCTGGTTGCCCTGCCCTACCGTGAGGACGATGCTCTCAAACGTGACCGACTTCTCGGCCGCCTGCTTCAACCCCTCAAAGGTCTTGCCGCGCGAGTCGAGCTTGCGGCCAGTACGGGATACGAGACATGCGGATTTCACGTCGTCGATTTGGACGCCCTTCTTGCCCTTGGCCGGGAAGCGAAACTCCTTCTTGTCCTCGAGCCCGTTCGCCTCGGCGAACGCGCGCAGGAGAACCTCCCCTTCGGGGATGATAATTGGCCCTCTATAGGCCGTGCCGTCACGCGGCTCGCTGCCCTCGAGCGTGTAGCGGATAACTCCCCTCGGCGCGACGAACAGCTCGATGCTGCGCTTGCCGGCGTGCTCTGAGAGCTTATTGCGCAGGACGAGCTTGTTGGACCAGGTCACGGGATCGCCTGTCTCGTACTGACCAGACACGTCGCATACGAGAAAGTTCACATGCAGGGCAGCTGTTGTGTAGGTGTTGTCCTTCAGTTGAGCGCTCGCCTCAGATACAGGTGCGTCCTCAGCGTAGTGGACGCGCGGCGCGGGCCCGGCGTTCTGCGGATTGACACGCAGACGCACTTTGCCTTCATCATCAGGCTCAGACTCGGCGACTACCTGCGCAGAAGTGCGCTTCTTCTTTGGCTTCTTAGAAACGTATCCGTTCCCGAGCTCTTCCCACAACCCACGGTTGCAGGCGATTGACTTTAGCGTATCGAGACCCTTAGGCGGCAACCAGGGCATGCCGGCCTGCTCCGTGTAGCGGTCGGCAACGTCGGACCAGCGGGCATCGTTCTGGTTTTCGGGCCAGAGGAGGTCCTGTGCCTTGTCGCGGATGGCATTAAACTCCCTCTCCACGTCGAGGTAGAGCTTCAGCGGATCGGAAGTAAGCGTCTTCTCGATCTGTTCCTCGCCGTTGAAGGGCTTGGTGGCGTCGCGCGTCATGTCCAGGGCCTTCGACGCGAGCTCGGCCGACCTGCCCATGCGATGAATTGGGAACAGCACCTTATCGAAGAGGCTGAGAAGGGTCGATGTGAAAGCGTGCTCGTAGGATTGTTGTTTTCGCTCGAGATCTTCTCGCTGGGGATGACCCTTGGGAATGCGGCCATCGGCCTTCTGCGTCGCGAAGAGTTGCCGGGCGGCCTTCTCCACACTGCCCATTGCCGTCTTGTCACCGGTCAGGACGCACAGGTTGTTCTTTTGACTTAAGCCCTCAAAGAACCTCTGAACCTCCTCGGGCGGTATCTTTGAGTCTGGACTCACAACGAGCAGCACGCGCCCCTTTCGCACGCGATCGGCTACCTCTTCCAGCCGGGGCAGCGGCAGCACGTCTTCATAGCCGGTCTTGCGAGCTGGTTTGAACATCTCGCGCAGGCGGTGCCGGATGAGGTCGTCCACTTGGTTCTCCGGAGCGTCGTGGGCTAGGCTCTGCAGGAGCTTAGTGAGGTTCTCCTGCCGATCGAAGTAATAGCGGCCTTCCGGGGTGTGGTGGAGGTACCACGCGACCTTCTCCAGTTCTTCAAAGGCGGCGAGAAAATCGGACGGCTCACGAAGGGGCGAGACGAGGCACTCGACCATCTCCTCCCGCGTGAGGCCCTTCACAGCGTTGACTGCAGTCGACAGGCTGGCCGTTAAGACCAGCGAGCCAAGCTGCGTGGCGGCTTCCTTGCCGGTCTGCAGATCGATGACTTGGGCGTGAGCGGATTGCTGCGCGTCCCACAAATCCTTCGCGATGACGTCGCGCATCCCGGAAATCTCGGTGAGCTTGTCGCGGACATCGGGGACCGAGAGATCGAAATGCTGTGGACCTATGAGGAAAACGTCGTTTGCCGGGCGATCCCAGACGGACTTGAGCAGACGTGACACCAGCTCGATCAGTCCCCGCGTCTGCTTGAACTGCTCGTTCTCCTTAAACAGAGCGACGACGTTCTTGAGCCGAGGGTGGAACGGGTATGTCGCGGCGATCTCGTCGGCGATCGCCTCGGCGCCGCGGCTTGCGGTCTTCGATTTGGCCGCTTCTTCCAGCTTGCGACCGTATGCTTCGGCGATGTCTTCAATCTCGGGTCTGTTGGGAAGAGCCTTGAAGAGACGCTTGCGCAAGATGTCGTAGATCTCGTTGGCAGCGAGGTCGACGGGCGTGATGTTCCGTTCTTGGCGGCCGATTTCGGAGCGTGCATCTTCAAGCGCCCGATTAATGAGCTTGGCTCCGGTATCGTAGGCGGCAGCAAGGTCGGATACCACGACACAGACATTCTTCTTCTTGCCGGCAGCCGTGAGCATGTTGGCGAAAGCACGGGTGGCAATATCAGCGACGGTACCGTTCCCGACCTTCTGAGTGTCCAGGTAGTGGAAGTAGGGCGGCATCTCATCGAGCAGGATGAGCACGGGTTGGTCGCCCTTGAAGATCTCGAGCCAATCCTTCTCGTCCGGTGCCTTGGGACCACTGGTCCAGAAGGCCTTAAACCGTTCGCCACTTCCAAGTTGAGTGGCGATCTCGCCCCAGAAGAAATGGTCGGGATTGTTGCGACCGTTGAAAGCGGCAACCTTCGCGCGATCGAAGGCCGAGGCATAGATCGTTCCGCCGCAGTGCGTCTTTCGCAGCTCTGGGAACTTGGCCAGAAGGCCGAAGCCGACGAGCAGGTGCGTCTTGCCGCCACCCATAGCCTGCTTGAGATGGAAAACGGCCTGCGTCGAAGCGCCCGCCAGTCGCGCGATTCCCTCGCTGATCAGGTCTTGCATGCCCTGGGTGATGTAGGTCTTCTCAAAGAAAGCAGCCCCATCGCCCTCGGTCGCGATCAGCTCATCGAGTTGCTCGATCTGGTCGCTAAGCTTTATGGACAGCGCGTTCGGTTGAAGCTGGCAGCCATCTCGGACGGTCTTCATCCTGTGATCGCTCGGGTCGTTTGCATGCTCGCGTTCCTCACTCTCCTCGGGCCACTCGTGATTAGCTCACCGCGCACGTCCGCTCATCCTCCGAAGTAGTTGGGGCGGGAAACTCCTCACAGCGGCGTTTCCGGCCCCGCTCGCGAGTGTGCCCGCAGCGACGACCATCGTCAGAACCAGGACACAGCCGCCCGGGCTTTCGCCGCGGACAAGTCAATCGCCTGCCTCGAGGAGATGGAGAATCCGAACTTTCAACCCACGGTGTCCTGCTCAGGACTTGCAGAGAGCCAGAGATCAAGAGAGCCGCATTGTGGAGGGAATGGCCACACTGACGCAATCGGTAGGTGGCAACGAGCCCGGCGACGGCCGCGGTGAGATGCTCCCAGGCGCCCGCCACCGCCCCAACTCCCGCCCCCACGCCCACATACGCCAAAACCCCAGCAGCTCACGCCGCCAGGGTCCCGCGTATCAACGCGAACCCGAAAGTTCGCGATTCGTGATCTGGCTCCCCGAGTGTAACCCTGTTCGAACTTTCCGGGCGTGGGCGAACCTCTGCTAGGTCGCCGGCGTGATCCTCGCGCTCAGCGGACGATCGACCACTTCGTGGAGGCTGTTCTTCCCGAGGCGGTCGTGAGTCGCACGAGGTACGTTCCCGCAGCGAGCCCCGCTGGCTCCCAGTGGATCGCGTGGACCCCCGCTCCTGCGAATGATTCCCCCGCACGCCGCGCCAGGAGCCTCCCATTGGCGCCGAACAACTCGATCCGCACCCGATCGGGACCCGAGCTCGTGAACGAGTACGTGGCGCCGCCCGCACCTACCCTCGGGTTCGGATACGGCGCCCGAGCCACGAACCTCGGCGGCGAAGGCTCCCCCTCCACGCCCGTTACGAGCGGCGTGTCCGTCCCCAGTGCCATCACCGAGAGCTGATTGATCGCACCGACCCAGGTCCAGGAAACTCCGTTCGACGAAGTCGCTATCTCTCCGGTCTCCGCCGCGGCGATCAACTGCGTCCCGTCGTCCACCAGCGCCCTCATCCCGCTCGCCGTCATCGCACCCACCGTCACCCAGGTGCGCCCATAGTTGAGGCTTCGGGCTACCTCGCCGGTGCCCATCAGCATGTAAAGCTCCGACCCCTTGCGGTGCATGCTGACCGCGTTGGACACGGTGACCGCTCCGATCGTGCTCCACGTCACACCGTCGTCCTGGCTCTCCTTCACCTCTCCGGTCTCGTTCAGGGTGTAGTAACGACCCAGAGGTCCCCGCGTGAGCGAGATCCAGTTCGACCCGGTGAGCGCCGCGAGTCCCGTGAACGAGACCCCTAGGTTCGTGGAAAGATACACCGTGCCGGTTCGAGTGAGCGCCATGACCCCGCCGTCGGGACGAAGCGTTAGCGCCACGGCATCCGAAGCCGCGATGGCGCCGACGGCTGTCCACGCGGCGCCGCCGTTCGCCGAGTGATAGATGCTACCCGAGCGGCTCAAGAGGTAAAGGTCGCTCGTCGAGGTGCCCGCCGCGAGCCCCACCGCGTCGCGCACCGGGATCGAGCCGAAGGCGCTCCAGGTAACGCCGCCGTTCGTGGAGTGGTAGAGCTCCCCCGTATTCAGAAGGCCGAAGAGCGTCGCGGCGGGGAGCGGAGCCGCGGATAGCAGGAGTACGGCCACGGTCACAAAGAGGCCTCCCGCGCGGCAAATCCTAGGCATGCTGTTCATGGCCGGCTCACCTCTTGTGAATTTCGCCAAACCATATCGTCCGCTGCCGCCGTTTCATCGCAGCACCGCGAGTTTGATTGAGCGCCCTTCCCCGTACGCGCCATGCGTGCGGAGGAAATAAACCCCCGCCGAGACCTTTCCCCCTCGACCGTCGCGTCCATCCCACACCGCGCTCTGATAGCCCGCGGCGTACTCCCCGCGCGCAATCGTCCGCACCAGCCGGCCCGACACATCAAAGATTGCGACCTCCGTGCGGCCCGCGCCGCCGCCAAGACCTCCCACGGTCGCAAACGAGATCGAGAGATTCCCACCACGATACGGAAGCGGCCACGCCGCAAGAGGCACCGCCGGACGGAGCGACGTCTCACCCAGCCAGAGTTCCTCACCCAAACCGTTCACCGCGAAGAGGCGATACCGCGAGCCGGGACCTCCGTCGGGATCCGTCGCGCTCGTCTCGCGCGTGAGGGCGACGAGCGTCCTCCACTCGCTCGCGGAGGAAGCACGCTCCAGCCGATACCCCGCGAGATCCTCCGGCCCGGGATCGCTCTGCCACGTGATCACCGCGCCGCGAGCACCGTTCGGCGCGGGCGCGGCCAAGAGCGCCAGCAGCGCGACAGAAGTCTGAATCGTGAAGAGCGACTCCGAGAAGGCGGTCGAGAGCTGGGTGGAGCGTTCGACCCTGACGCGGGCGAACCTCGTGGGGGCGTGGGGCACGCGGATTCTCACCGGACTCGAGACGACCCCCGCGAGCAGCGTCTGGTACGACGCACCCCCATCCGTCGAGAGTGAGATCGAGACCGGTCCGAGCCCCTTCCACTCGATGTCCCTCAGGGCGCCCACCGGCCATGTCGCGCCGGCGGCCGGGCTCACGACGCGCACCGCAGCGTCGGCGTAGCGGAGATCCTTGTTGATGGGATCGTAGTAGCTCATGCGCGGATTGCCTTGCCCATCCAGCGCAAGCGAGGTGTACTCGCCGACGCTCGGCATGCCGTCCACGATTTCCCTCGTCCACGTGCCGCCGGACTTCACGGCGTAGCGCGCGAGCGCATAGCCGATGTGCGGGTTCCCCTGTTCGTCCAGCGCGAGTGACGCCCACGTTCCATTGACGGCATCCGCAGTCTCGATGGTCCATGCCCCACCCGCTCGGGAGGCATAGCGGAGATCCGCGTTGGTACAATCCAGATAAGCAATCCGCGCGTTGTCGTTGGCGTCCAGCACGAGCGAGCTGAGCTGCGTGCACACCGTGTTGTCCACGGTCTCGATGCTCCAGGACCCGGCGGATTTCACGGCGTACTCGAGACTTCCCGTGAGGTAGCCCCCGACATAGCTGATGTGCGGGTTGCCCGCCGCGTCGATGGCGATAGAGGGCGTGAACCCCACGATGTACCTAGCGTCCACGGTCTCGAGGGTCCACACCCCGCCCGACTTGTGGGCGTACTTCAGCGTGCCTGGTCCGGCCGAGTAGTAGGCGATGTGCGGATTCCCTTGCGAGTCCAGCGCGAGGGAAGGAGTGAACCCGTTTGCGTCCACGACTTCGATGGTCCAAGTTCCCGCCGACTTCGCCGCGTAGTTGACGCTGGCGCTGTTGAAACGGTGGGTGTAAGCGACCCTGGGATTCCCGGAACCGTCGAGCTTGAGCGAGAGGCCCGAGAAAGGATATCCCTCAAGGCCCGTCCCCGCGTGGATGACCTGGATTACCCACGCGCCGCCCGACTTGGCGGCGTGCTTGATGTCGCCGTTGGCGTTCTCCATATAGGCGATGTGCGGGTTCCCTTGCGCGTCGACCGCGACCGAGGTGTGGGTACCCACGCTCCCCGTCGTGTCCACCACCTCGACCACAAATGGCGTGGCGCCGAAGGCAGACGTCGCGAAAGCGAGCCCGGCCAACAGCGCGAAGCGAACGGGAAGCCTGAGGATTCGGTTCGAAGCGAACATGGCAATCCTCCCGCGTAAAGGGATGGACTCGTGGTGCGGGATCGACTTAACGGAAGTCGGAAGGCGGGACCGAGAAAGGACTGCATCACTGCTCTCCACCTATGAAGCCAGTAACGTCAGGCGGGAACCAACTGGGGAGACAACCGCACCAACGTACCTCCTTATCACACGAGAAGTCAAGCCGGAGATCGTGTGTCTCCACCGCGCTCCGTTGAGGCCATCTCCGTTCAGATCAGCCGCGGCGATACCGACGCTGCTCGGTCGGGAAAACCACGACACGGGAGGGCCGAAGGTGCCATCGCCGTTCCCGGACACGAGCATGAACACGGGAGAACCGCCGCTGTGCGCAATGGCCAAGTCCGTGAACGAGTCGCCATTGAAGTCGCCCGACGCGATCTTTTCCGGGTTGCTGGCGGCAGTCGAGAATCCCAGGAACGGCGCGGTGAATCGAGGCGTGGCCTGCGACTACGTCGGGGCGGCGAGCGCGATCGAGAGCACTATCGCCCAGAGGAATGCCGGGCGAGATCCAGGCACGCCGTGCGCCCTGGGATGGAATGGCGAGCGACCAGACATGATCTCCGGATCCCCGGACTGCGTGGTCTCGGGGCTGCTCCTGTGCCTTCCACCTATTCCGTCCGCGTTGCCGTGCTTGCAGTAAGCGCCACTGCCCGGTAGCGTCGTACGATGCTCAAGATCATCCTACACCTGCTCGGCTCGGGATTTCGATCCCGACAGAGCCTCGCCCTTGAGAACTTCGCTCTGCGCCACCAACTCTATGTCCTGCAACGCCCTCGATCCAGGATCCGCCTGAAGAAACGCGACCGTCTCGTATGGGTCGTGCTTTCCCGCATCTGGAGGGACTGGCGCAAACCGCTTCACCGAGGGATTCCACTGGTCGATGATCATCTCGACCGGCATCCGGCAGCCCCAGACACAAGCCGAGCACTTCGTGCCATAGGTGCGCGCGTCGAGGCGGCGGTGGCCGCGCCTACGGTACTCGGAAAGTGAGATGGCGAGCGTGTGCCACGGTGGCGGCGACAGCGTCGGTTCGCTGGATCGCGCCTCCACTCGCATCTTGCTCGCCTTGTAGAGTTCCGCCGTCTCGGCCCGCGGATCGGCGACGGGGACGCCCTCGCCATTCACCACGTCGCCTACGCGGAATTGATGCTTCACCTGCGCGGCTTCGCCGATCGCGACCGAGAACTCTCGCTCCTCGACACCAATCGCTCCATGCAGACGAAGAACGTAGCCAAGGTAGGAGTGGTGGCGCTGGTCGAAGGAGCGAAGGAGACCGATCCGAGGCTGCACAGAGATCACGGTGCCGCGCCAGGCGATCTTCGTTGCCGCGCCCTGGGCCGACTTCCGCGCACCATCAGCATCCATGGGACTCATCGTAGCCGATTGCGCGGTTGCGCGTTCCGAATGGAATTGAGTGACCTACCTGGATTCCGGCTTCAGCAACAACCCAACGAGTTCCTCAGATTCATCGCTGGTGAAGGTGCCAATCGGGTTCCCATTGCTGTCGGTCGCAATCCCGCTGAGATGTAACCGATGTGCGAGCCGACCAGACCTCCCGTACCAGATGATCGCCTCGTCATCGGGTTCCATGTCCTCGTACCGAACTCGAATTCGATAGGCTGTGAACTGACCCCCCGGCAGGTTGATTCGCTCGACACCCTCCACGGTCCAGGTCAGCCCGGAATCCTCGCGGATGCTCCAGCTTGATCCGACGTGTAGAGGGTACTTCAGCAATCCAACCTCACCGCCGTTCGCGCCTCCCGGGGGCCCAGGGTCACGGCTCATGCGCGCAGACGCCATTTCGAGGGCATGTCGCGCTCGATTCAGACGCGCCTTGAGACGGCCATAGGCAGCTTCGAACGCCGGTTGCTGCTCCAGCGAGTACCGGCTCTTGAGGACTTCCCATGACGGGGTCGATGCGTCGCTCCTCGTCGAGGACTCCTGGCTCGGAGATCCTCCCGCCCCTCCGTCAAGAATCGGAGGGTCGCACCCGCATACGTCGGCGTAGTAAAGCCCAGCTCTATCCTGGCGATATCGAGTCCAGGTGCGGAAAAGTTCTCCTGGCCGCGTGTCCTGGACGGTTCGCTCCTCCTCAACCACGTACGAGCGATTCAGAAGGGTCTCCGTCCCAATCAGCTCGCGAGTGACGGCCGAGTGGACCTCATAGGGGGGACCGACTTCATCGCCCAGGTTGAACACGCGCGAGTACTGCCACAGATTTCCGACGCTGAGGGGATAGAAATCGCCGCCGGTAGATTGCGCGAGTTGGGCGACGGACTGAGCAATGCTCTTAGACGCACCCCCGGTCGCCAGCGCGGCGTGGTCTGTTGCCGAGGGCGCTGTTGGAGCGGTACTCGAGCTGCCACATCCGGGCAGGATGACACCGACGAGGAGGGCGAGGGATACGCGAGTGGCGATGAGGAGGCTGCGAGGGCCCGGTAGGTTTGGGCGCATGTCGTTCTCCGTTTCTTGCCGCGGCTGCAGGGACGTGGAGGAGGTGCTGCAAGTCTAACACCTCGCCAAAACGACTGGTTCTAGGGGTTTTCGGGCGCGGCGGCACCAAAGGTGCGTCTTTCGTCCAAAGTGCGAATGTTTGACTCTAGCCTGGCGGCGTCGGGGTGCGTGCCGGCCTGGCTTCGCTGAGAATCGCGGAAAATGGTCGAGAGGAAGAGGAGCCCCCAGTCAGGATTCTCCGCGAACTCCAACTTCTCCTGCAGGCGCCGATGCGACCGTCTGACGTGCCCAAGCCCGAGACGCGAATCTTCCCCTTGGCAGAGAAGCTCCACACCGTCTCTTTCAGTCTCTGGGCGCGACCCTGGGATCCTCTCGCTCGTAAATCCGCGCCCCGCCCGGCAGCGGAATCGGGCCGCGGAATCCCGCGAGCGGCTCCACGCGATCCCAGATCTCGATCCAGACGGAGTCCCCGTCGGCCACATTCCGCGCCCGCGCGGCGGGTGAGAGCAGAATCGCCGCCACCGGGTGATCCTCCATCACCCGCGCCATCGAACGCGACGTCGGCAGGAGCAGCGCCGGACGATCGAGATGCCACGCGCTCCAATCGGGGACGTCGGTCAGCAGTAGTTGATCCCGCGGCCACGCCGGCGCTCTCTCGCGGAGCGCGGCCGCCAATGCCACCGGCAATGAGGGGAAGCGGCGCGCTGCCGACCGCGTCTCGAATCCGACCGTCGCCGCGCGCTCCCCGATGAGAAGCAGGAAGAGAAACGCCACCGTCCGCCTCCCGCAGAACCGATCGAGCGCGGGGGCCGCGGCGATTCCGATCGCCACGCAGGCCAGCGGCACCACCGGCACGAGGAATCGCGGGCTTCGTTGCAGCGCGGCGAACGCGGCGATCTGGAGCGCGATCGCCAGGAAGAAGAGCCGCGTCGGCGCCAGATCGCGAAAACGCCCCTTCGGTTCGCGAAGCAGCAGCCCCGCCATGGCGAGGCCGATCGCGATGGGTCCTAACCCAGCGCCGAACTCGACGAGGAAGCCAACGACGTCCTTCACCCACCGGAGCGCGAACGTCGCAGGATGCCCGAGGACATAGGCCATGTATCCGGGCATCGGTTCGAGATACGTTCGCGAGGACGCGTAGCCCGGGAATTGCGAGGTATAGAGAAGCATCGGATTTCCCTGGATCGGCGCCGCATCGCCGCTCATGGCGCGAAGCAGGAATGGCCAGGGCGCGCAGAGTGCGACAAGCGCCAGTGCGAAGGCGAGCGAACGAGCCAGAGGGTGCGCGGGGGCAGCCTTTGCGGCGGGTCCGCCGGCGCCGACCCTTCTAGCCCCCTGCCACGCCGCCGCGATCCAGAGCGGCGCGAACAATAGCGACTCTGCGCGCGCGTACCAGATCGCGGCTGCCACCACCGCCGCGACCAGCGCCGTCGCGAGTCCCCTGCCCCGAAGCAGCAGGAGCCACACGAGCAACCCGAACGCCGCCACCGGCACCTGGCTCAACCCGGGATTGAACGAGTCCAACAACAGCGGGCAGGCAATCGCCGCCGCGGCAGCGATTGCCCCCGCGCGCGCAGAATGGAAATGTGCCCCAAGCAGCAGCACCAACCCCACCAGCAGCGCCTGCGAGAACGCCGCCAGAATGAAATACCCCTCCGGCAGCGACATCCCGCTCTGCAGCATCATCGCGCCTCGCCACGAAAAGAGCGGCATCCGCCACCGCACCGGATACGGCGGCTTCTCCTCCGCGCCGAGAAGCGTCGGATACGTGTAGAGCGACGTGAAGCCCTCGCCGCGCGCGATCTGACGCGCCTGCTGCGCGTAGTCCCAGAGATCGCTCGAGGGGGAGATCTGCCGCACGGTCACGGAGGCATGAACCGTGGCGATGGCGAGCGCCAGCAACGCCCAGAGAATTGCCGCGCGCCAGGGGAGTCGGGAGGGAAGGTCGGTCACGAGGACGGAGGATACCGGTGCGGCACCCCCCGGCGGAACAGCGGTCACGCCTACCGTACCGGAATCCCCGAAAAGGAACTCCCCGCCAGGCACCGCTGACGGGGAGCGTTTCCACGGGCTTGCGGGTCCGTGGATCGATCGGTTCGAGAGCGCCTGACCCGGTCTCGAGGGGTCTGCGTCCCAAGCCGGTTTCCCGGCCGGAGGCTGGCCGGGCTAACCGTTTGGGAAGCGGGTGCTTAGGGAACCCGCTCTCTGCCTAGTTAGATCACCGAAGGGCCGGCTTGGTTCCTAACTTTTTTCGCCGCCAGGAGCCCCATTGCCCAGACGGAAGCGCTCGCCGCCAGCCCCACGTAGATCGGCTCCACGCCGAACGGATAGCTCCCTCCCGCAGCGACCAGCGAAGGCAGAAGCCACCCCAGCGCCACTCCCCCACCGGCAACCATCGACGCGGTGGCCCACGCCGAACCCACGCGCCAGCGCGGCGCGTGAACCAGGATCAGCGGGATCAAGAGCGCCGGCACTCCGATCGATCCGACGTGATGCCAGAGATCGACGGCGCTCCGGAACCAGAACGCCAGCCCGAACGCGAGGAGCGCGGTCACGACGAAACCGATTTGGGAGTAGCGGTTCACGTTCTCCTCGTCCGGCTCGCGACGCCACCGCCAGATCAGGTCGCGCCCGAAATTCACGCCTCCGATGAACGTGTAGCCGTCCACCGTCGACATGATTGTCGCCAGGAGTCCCAGGAAGAAGAGTCCCCGCATCACCGGCGGGAGGAACTCGGCCGCGAGCCTCGGGAAGGCCGCGACCGGATCGGCGAGGTCGGGCATCAGCGCGCGCGCGTAGAGCCCGGTGAAGGTGGTGAGGAAGTCGAAGAGCATCCAGAAGCCGATGGAGATCAACACACCCCGCTGCGCGGTCGCCTCGTCCTTCGCCGCGAAGGCGCGCTGGTAGAAGGTCGGTTCCACCAGGGTCTGGAGCGCGATCAGGTACCAGACGAAGACGTACTGGAGGTTGTTGCCGCCATGCCAGACGAAATGCGCCGCGGGGACGTTCGCCTGGAGAAACGACAAGCCTCCGTGGGTCATCGCCAGGAATGGAAGCGCGACCAGGAACCCCGCGAACATGAGCACGAACTGGACTCGATCGGCGACCACCACCGAGGGGAATCCGCCCCGCAGCGAGTAGACGACCGAGAAGAACGTCCCGACCCCGAGCGCGGGGAGGAAGCCCCAGCCGAAGAGGAGCTGCAGGAGGACCGCCAGCATCAGCACATAGGGTGCGGGCGAGTTCAGGAACTGCACGACGACCGCACCCGCCAGCGCCGCGGGCCGCCCGTAAGCGTGGTTCAGGAGGTCGGGGACCGTGTAGAACTTGGTCCGATGCGCGCGCCGCGCCATGAAGAACGCGAAGAGGAGCGCTCCGATGTAGTACGGGACCCCGAAGACGATCCAGTTCGAGATGCCGAAGCGGAAGGTGAATTCCCCCACCCCGAGCACGCCGCCGTACCACGTCGTGACGAGCGTGGCGACGAACGACGGGAGGGTGAGCCGCCGCCCCATGACAAGATAGTCGGCCGTGCTCCCGCGCGCCACGTGCGAGAGGCGGTAGCCGAGGTAGAGGAGAAAGAGGGCGTACGC
>ERZ1292630.1027-Hain-H41-02um-R3-1027-length-28100-cov-8_pt1 | contig 28100 bp, 10 predicted proteins | sample MGYA00564408_ERZ1292630 | MGnify/ENA primary metagenome ERZ1292630 (study PRJEB36523, sample SAMEA6512641) | groundwater metagenome | collected 2019-01-08 | study: AquaDiva: Metagenomics assemblies of 32 groundwater samples
CCCCCCCCCCCCCCCCCCTTTAATGTCCCGCACATAGATTCCTTTTTTGTTTATCTGCTCTCTCTTCAACGCCACTGTTCGTTTGCTTCCTCATTCACTCTCGGTTTTTTTCCCCCTCAGATGTCAACTAGCACTGCTGCTCAACCAGCGCAAACCCCCGCGTCCCTTGAAAACGATCCCGACGAGTCCACGCTGCTTCGTGGCAACACACCCCCACCGCACCGGTTGCCCGCAAACCTAATCTATACGGTCGTCGGCTTCGAGTTCTGGCTCTATGCTTACTTCCTTTTCGTTGTCATCCGCCCCGACCAATCGTCATCGGCGACAGATCTATCGAGCGTTAATCGCGTGGAAGTCTTTGAATGTTACGTGCGAACGACCTGTCCTGTGGCGCAGCAAAACTTTCAGCGTGTCAAAGAGGCCTCGAAGTTGGTCAACGGAACGCTTACTATCGACGGTAGAAATACCCTCCGATGTAACGTTGACATTTGCATTGACGCCACGCGGACCACACCGCTCGAATTTCACGTGGCCGACGCGGTTTTGAACTTAATATCGCTGAGTCGCAGTAACGTCGTGAACTACGACTTCACCGTGCTCACCCATCCCAAGTACAGTTTGTCGGTCAACAAGATCTACCTCGGAGGTACCCAGTTTAACAACTGGCTGTCCGTGACGTTGACCAAGGGTATCATCGCGGCCGCCGATGTCATTGCCGCCAAAGCCGCATCGTTTAAGATCGACTTCGGAACCGTCGTGTTTTCCAGCTTCTTTCAAGATCGGCCTTTTTCTATTGACGCTCGGGTCGTCAACGAAGGCTATTGCCTTTCGCCGAAGGCGGACGTCTCCGTGTCGCAGTGCAACGGCGTGACCGGCGTTTGCAGCATCGGCGCCGCGTATGGTGCAACTCTGGGGAGCACCATCAACGCCACGTCGAGCCCCTCGGCGCTTTCCAATGCAATTAGCTACATCAGCGTCGATGCCACTTCATTTTACCTCAACGACCAGCAAGCGTATGCGGATGCGCTGAAGTACAACAAGGACAACCCGACCCGATCGCGGCTCAGCGGCCGTGGCATGGAGCAGAACCCCAGCATCGATCCCTTTGTGTTGGGGCAACTAGCCACGTCGGATGTGTGGGCCGCAACGTCCACCATCGACTCCTACGTGCAGGCGCTCGACATTGTCACCCCGGCTCTCGGTATGATCTTTCTCCACGTCTCCTCCAAGACGTTCGCGGAAATTGGCATCGAGTATGTGACCTTTTTCAGCGCCTACGCGCTCCGGCCAAACTACCGTCGTTTTTACACCACGTTGTCGCATTATCGATGCCCCTCGGTCGTCGCACGCACGTTCATCGCCCCCCAGTCGCTCAACGACGTCATTGTCGACGAGACGACCACCGAACTCAACAAACCGCAGGTCAAGGAATACGTCGAGCGCTGGATCTCGCAGGACGACATGTACGTGGTATCCGAGCAAGTTCACAACACGGTTCCCTATTTGCCTCGCGACGTGATCACCTTGTCCACGCCAGAATATGAGAAGGTCACTGGTCAAATCGTCGACGTCAAGATGTGGGTCTACTACGTCATCACCCGCGCGTCGGATGGCACCGTCACCCTCTCCCCGCTGTTCATCTCCGGCGTGTCCATCGGCATCGTCGTGATCAGTAGCATCACATCGGCGATTCTTGCGGCGTTCATCATCGCAGTCATCTTCCACTTCCGCAAGCGCATTGCGTACAGTTACATGCTCATCGAAGAGCGGGCGTTGCAGCGGTCGTCGGTGGGGCACACGGAGCCGTGCCCCTATCACTTCTACTTTTCGCTGCTCTCCGTGTCGTCGTGGATGGCCTTCCGAACCACAAAGTACATCGCAGAGAAGGCGTTGGCGCCGCTGCAGAAGCCACTTTTCGTTCGATTCTTAAACTTCTACTATCGCGCGAGTGACGCGACCGAAAAGTCGAGCGGGGGGAGTAGCGAAGAGGACGCCAATCGTGCGAGCGATCGTGTGCGTGTCTCGCTGGCAGTCGACACCGTCCTCGGTCGCTACTATCAATGGTGCATTCTCCGCTACAACGCGAATCAGATCCCGCGGGAGCAGCTGTTGGAGTTCATCGACGAATTCGGTGGACGGCGGTCCATCGCCCCGAAGCTCGTCATTTTTGGTATCAAGCCCAAGGCTTCCGTAGCCCGTGGCGCTGACTTGCATCTGAACCACTCGACGTTTCAACAGTTTTACGAGATGACAGGGTCGGGTACCGATCAGGTGCTCTTCGACGATATCTACCTTCGGGCGTTCAAGGCCGATATGACCTTAAGCGAGGACGATGTGTTGAAAAAGTTGACGCAGTGGAAGCTCGACATTCAGGAACGCCCAGTCGAGGTGATTCGAGGAGTCGGCCCGCGGCAGATCAGCGATGACTGCTTGCTCACCGAGAGCGCCTGCGCTGGCATCGTGAAGGAGCTCGAGGTCAATTGCACGACCTTTCCATCCTATGGAAATGTCGAACTGCTCACCTCCGGCGTGGAAAAAATGAAGCTGCGCCTGCTCACGATGCTCGCTTGGCGCCTCTTGGAGTCGATCATCGTGCTCCTCGTGACGTTGGGTCCGTTCATTTTGGCCTACGCCATCACGTTGCCGTTGGATTTAGAACACGCGCGTTACTCCACCACCACGAGTATCCTGCAAGTGTCGGAGTTGCAATATGCGGCGAGCGACATCGCCGCGCCGCGACCTCAGAATTTAATTTCCACATCGGTGCTGCTCGCCGTTAGCGTCGTCATCGTCTGCTTGCTCATCGAGCCCGTCACGGTCGTCGTCACCTTCCGCGCCGTGGCGAGGATCCCCACCAAAGATGTGGGGGTCTTGTGGTGGATCTTCATCGGCATCCGCGTCGTCACCAGTGCGCTTGCCTTCTTTGTCTACTTCTTCGTATGGTTCGCTCTATTATGGTACATGTCCACGGTCACCATTTGGTGGGTGTTGGGCGCGATCATCGCCCCAGCCCGGATGCTTGTCTATGCGACGTCGATCGTGACCTTCTTTGCCGTATTAGTGGACAAGTACCGATCACTGCAGACGTTGCGCGAAACGGCTGTGCAGCGAGTCCAGGAGGCCATCCTGAATGCGCTACTTAAGCTTGTCCGCAACACCCCTGTTGGGGACGCTTTCAACAAGGTGCAGTCGAAGGTCAGCTCCATTTCCGGTGCGAGCGACGACACCATGGAGCAAGCAGTGAAGACCGCAGTGAAAGTGACCCCCGGACTGCTCATCGACGCCTGCGGTAGCGACTTCACGGTCGCTGAAAAGGCCATTGAGAAGCTGTCCGTCGCACTCGCCATGCCGATCCCGCTGGTCCACTTGGCCTTGGCGACGCTTCACAAGAGGCCCAAGAATCTTGAAAAGGCGGTTCAATTGGCGTGTGAGACCATCAAAATTCCGCCACAATTCACCCCCGTGTGCGTGCAGCTGAGTCTGACGGCGCTGCATCTGCCGTGCAACCCTGCGGACCTCGTCCACGCGCTCTATGGCTTGGGACCGAAGGAGTACGAGGAACTTCTCACGCGGTATGACGAGGCGATCGTGCCGGTCGTCCAAACGGCCATTGAGATGGGCGGCAGCGGGGTGGTGGACCGTCAGGCGATCACGAACGCCATCATCACGAGCGTCATCAGCGCGATCGCGACCACCATCGACGTCCCCGTGACGACGCTGCATCAGTGCTACGTGGTAGGTGACTGCTTACACAAGGGGCAGTCCACCCGTGCGATGCGAGAGGCACGTAAGGTGCTGATATCGATCAAGAACCGCGTGCCGCAACAGCCGCCGGAGCTCCGCCCGCTCATGGACGTGGCGATCGAAGGGCTCGCCTTCGCCGTTGGCGACAAGCATTTGCTGCATCGCGTCGTCGTCGACCTCGTCCGGGCGTCGCCGATGCTGCGGCAGCTCGCGCCAGTGAAATTGGGACTGAGCATCATCGAGGGCAACAACCGGGAAATGAACCAGCTGATGATGTCCTATCAGGCCATGCAGAGCATGTCGGAGGAACAAATCGCCATGAATCTGTGTGAACGGCTTTTGGCGATGATGCAACTGAAGCTTGCGCTGACGCCCGATCAGCGGAACTTGCTGTTCACCTTCGTGGCACTGCTCAAGGGCAACATCAATGCCATGCGAGACATTCGTGAAAAGTTGGCCTTCACATTGCAACGCACCGACGACATCTTCCTCGCGGCGCTCGAGATTTTTGCCAAAGTTCGCGATCGTTGTCACAATTTGGCCTGGCTCGAGCGCCTGTGCACGGAACTGCTGATCACGGCGGCCAATAAGACGGTCGAACTTGCCGAAAACGTTCAAGTCTTCATCCGTCTGAACGTCGACACGCTTTCGTTCCTCGAAGAGGCGAAGACGATCATCGAAGACGGCGACGACGACGCGATCAAGCGACACCGCATGCGGTTCAGGGTGCGCGTGATCTCGTCCCACGAAACGTTCCTGCCGAAGATGTATCAGTCGGCCACCAACGCAGCCGCTTCCGCGGCGAACGTATTGAACGGCGCCCAGTCGACGAACGTGTCGAACTACGACGTGAAGGTCGGAAACGCGCAAGTTGAGGCGATGACGGCCCTAAAATCCGCGCGCGATTCCGCCCGGCACGTTGTCGACGACATCACCAAGCCGCTTTTCATCTGTCTGCAAATCGACCTCGACGTCCCGATGGAACGTCCGAGTGATCGCTCGGTGCAGTCAAACGACGTCGTCGTCATCCCCCTCGTAGGCGCGGAGTTCGATCCTACTCAGCTGCGCGCGTTGCTCGCCGTCGCGTACACGTTTGCGCAGGACGAAGCTCGAGCGAAACTCAAGGCGTTTCAGAAGCTCCTTGATGAGCTGGCGATCAGTCTGACGGACGACATTGACTTGGTCATCGACTGGCTCGTGGACCAATGGGGAGCCATCTCAGCCCTCACGACGTTCCGACTGGAGTTGCCCCCCGCCCGGTGCAACTATCAGCGCCTCTCTGACATCTTCGGCATCCCCATCTCAGCGTTGACCATCATTCGCGATGGTGTCGAGTTCGTGATGACGCTCATTCGCAACACGGTTCCGGAAACGGAACTCGGCGGCTTAGCGAGGCTGCAGGAGGAGTTCGTCATTGCGATCAGTGAACGTGACTACTTAGAGGCGGCCGTTATTTTCTTCCGAGGTGCGACGAATGCCGATCAGCGACGCAAGTTCCTGGAGTACATCGGCGTTGTCATGGACGTGATTCGGTTCGTGATGAAGGAGCTGAATTTAGAAGAAAACGACGCGTTGGAAACCTCTCGGGAAGTGCTTCATTACATTCAGGTGCGCATTCAAACCACCGATCCGCGAAAGTTGGCAGCGCTGAAGCGACCCAACTTGTCGAACGTAGCCTTTTCGTTTGACATGTTCTTCTCCTACACGATGATTCCGTTTATTAGAAATCAGATCCTCGCCGTCGAAGTCATCGACGCCACCGCGGAAGCCAGCAAATCCGCCGCGCGCGCTGTCGTCCGATTCAAGGAGCAACAGGTCGACTTCTTGGACCGGCTTATTCACTGCAACAAACTCTTGTCGCAGCTCACCACGTCCAGTCTCAAGCGCATTGAGCATACCTTCGAGTTCCAAGTGGCGAAGGAACTTCTCTCCATCGGGGCTGAGGTGTTCAAGGGCGAGGTCGGCCACTGTGATGTCAAGAGCATCATCGCCGACGTCAAGGACATCGCGACGCTGTGCGTGACCTTCAAGAAGCTCGACAAGGTGCCCTTGCTGGGCCCGCTGCCGGATGGCACAAAGGCGGAAGTGCTCCACTCGCTTATCGACGGTATCGCGGATCCGAAGACGTTCGACCCCCATGTCATCGCCCGGCTCATCGACGTGCCTCCCGTGATCACCGAGGCTGTTTTTCAAGGCCGTGCGTTCCTGGGCCGGCTGGAAACGGAAGCTCAGCTGATCAGCGACGTTATCTTTCCTATTTTGGAGATCGACGACACCGAGGACATTGCAGTGCTGCTTAATCAGCCGGAGTACGCCCAGAAGCTGTACTTGCTGCTCCGATTCTGTGGCATTCGAAAGTCGCAGTTCGAGTCCGTTCGCGAGGCCATTCTGCTACTCGTCAACCACCGGCATCAGATCAAAGAAGGCACGTTGGTTGCCGTGAAAGGGTTAACGGAGCTCCAGAAAATGATGAACCCCGATGGACTTCGCCGCTTGCGCGATGGATTTTTGGATGCGATGAATTACAAAATCACGGGTCGAGAGCTGGACATGATACGCGGTCTCTTCGCTCTGTATCAGAAAGACATCATCGCGCTCGCAAACGCCGCCGTCCCGTTCATTCCGGAAGAGGTCGTGCAGGTCGTAACTGGCACCGCCGCGGAGGCCATCAAACGGGTTGAGACCGAAACCGATAAGCTCGTCGCGAAGCTTCTTCCACTCGGAAAGCTGTGTGACCTGAAGATGTTCTGCTTAGTCTGTGCCAAGCCCAACGATGCTAAAACCAAGTTCGTCTCCAAGACGTGCGGGCATGAGGCACTGTGTGCGGGCTGTGACGCCAAGCTGAAGCTCGGCCATCGCTGCGTCGTCTGCGAAATCTACGCGAGACGTCATTTTGGCGTCACCGAAGAAGAAGTGATCGAGGCGTGCATGCACATGCTGCCGATATCGAAACTCTGGAACGCGCTGTTTAGAAAGTTCTACGAGAGAGCTCTGGACGCGGTGGACAAAGCGAGCAAGGTGACGAGGGACCAAGTCGCCGACGCCGTGGACAAGGTGGAAGACGCCGTGGACGACGCGCAGCTGTATGCAGAGAGGAAGCTCCAAGCGCTGCTCGAAATCCGTGTCGAAGCGGCCGCGGTCACCGAGGTGGTGCTGCGACTGCTCGAGCAAGTATGCCCGTGGACGATGAAAAAGTTACGCCTCCGCGTCCCGTTGATTCCTCGAAAGTCGATTCCGACTTTCTTGACAGTCGAGCTGCACGCTCTCAAGACGATCATCGACGAGTCGGCGGCTCATCCTGTCATCCAGATGTTCCTTGAGGGCGCCAAGCAAGTGGCAAGTGCCGCTGGCGTCACGATCCCGCTGCCCTCCCCGGACGCCAGCTTCGGCGTCGTTGAATCCACCAGTCAACAGGCGGTCACGGCCGTCGATCAAACTGGCATCAAGGCCGTGGACAAGTTCGAAAAGGAAGTGCTGACACCCGCTCAGGCGAAAATGTACCAAGCCTACGAGGTCGTCGACCTGGCTGCCAATAAGGCTGAGCGGCTGCTACAGGAGGCGTTTGATCGGTGCAGCCCCTTCTTGCTGCTGCTCGACGACGTCCTGCTTGCGACGGCGAGGCCCTTATTCGGCGCCATGTACGGCATCCCAGAGTGGTATCCGGAGGATCAGCAGCTCATTTTCGCACTCATCTCTCTTGCAATCATGCGCGAGCGGACGCCTGTCAAAGTCATCGAAGTCCTCGCTAGCATCATCCCGGCCAAAGGCCGAAAGCTAGCGATCGAAGTCATGCTCTTAGCATTACGCCGACTGGATCAATTGGACTTCAAAGCGCTCGCGGCGGCCACGGGCGTCGCCACGGAGAAGCTGCACGAGGTCGCCACCATTTTCCTTCCCTGCGCGGTCCGGAATATCGAAGCGAACGTCGACCGGGTGGTGAGCCCTTACTTGCAGCTGTTGCACGACGCCACGATTGGCAACCTCTTCGGCTTGTTGAAATACAAGGATCTCTTGACCATTGAAAACTTAGAATTTGCGAAGCAAGAGGCCGTCAAGCAAGCCGACGCCGCCGTCGCCGTGGCCACTTCCGATGAGACGTTGAAGGGGGCGCTCTCCATTGGCACCGATTTCCTGATGCCCCTTATCGCCTACTTCGTTCCAAACGGCAGCGACGCTGAAAAAGTGTTGGTCAAGAGCGCCTTCTTCGAGGAGCACATGGTCGCGGACTTCGCGATGCGTCTCCGGGACGACATCGTGAATCAGCTTCAAGGGATGTTCAAGTCACTAAAGAAGCACCTTGAAAAGGTTCAGACGGCCATGTCGCCCTTCATGCCCTTAGTGCTCGCCATCATGCACATGTCCCAAGGGCAATTCGACGATGCGAGGAGAGAACTCGATACGTTCTTCGCACGGCAAATCCGCGATGAAGAAGAGCGCTGCATCGCCGTTGCCGGCAGCCGCCTGATCATCATCGCCATTCGCATCATCCTGGACGACGGCGCGGTGAGCGACGCCGAGGCGGTGGTCGATGCCCTCGGCGCATTGACCAAGTCGATCGCGCCCATGATCCTGCGCCACACGGACTTGGACGAGCAAGTCGTGTTTTTCATCCAACGCGTCTTGCCGCTCGTCAACGACGTGGTGATTCCGTTGCTCAATGAAGCCATTGTGAAAGGGCTCAATGCCGCGAAGCGTACCGTCGCGGCCATTCTAACGGCCAAAACGGTGCTTCGAGCGCTACCTAGGTTCGCGAAGCGTATCACCGCTCCGATCATTGAAGGGGCTATGGCGGCGGAGGATGCGCTCCAAGCCGTCGCGTCCGAAGTGACGGAAAAAGTCGACGCGACGGTGGACGAACTTACCGCCAGCTTCCGCCGGGAGCAAAGCGAACTCGAAAAGCGAATCAACAGGGTCGTAGGTCCTGTGGCAGCGGGCATACGGATGCTCATCGCCGACGCCGACCGTTTCGCCCGCTTCGAAAACGTCGAGCTGGCGCTCATGGTCGCGATGCGCGAGGCCATCAAGGCGGTGGCGGTGGTCCAGGCGGGTGCGGCGAATAAGTCCCTTCCCGACCTGATGGACTTGCTGATCGACGTGCTGGAATCCACCCACCAGTTTCAAATGGCTGCCGGCGTTTTCATGAGCCAAGCGGAAGCGTCCGCCGCGGCGTTGGTGACGACAGCAGCCGGGCAAGCTCAAGGTGCGGTGGCTGCCGCGAATAATTCCGCGCGTCGGCTTGTCGGCAACGCTCAGCAGGGCGTGGCCACGGCCCAGAACGCAGTGAACGCGACGGGACGCGCGGCCGGAGTTGCGGTGGTTGGCGCGGTGGATGCAGAAGGTCGGGTGATCAACGATGCGATGGCGGAGGCCACCACCGACATCGGGGCGGACGCGAGGAACGTAGACGGTCGTGCGCAAGGGCATCTTGAAGGTGTGAATCAGGCCACGCGCGCCGTGACATCGGCAGTCAGTGGCACGACGGCAAATTACACCTACGTGACCGCCACTGGCCAGCTCGTGGCCACCTCGGGAACAGCAGCCACAGCCGCTTCCGGCGGGCTGCAGCAAGTGGACGCTCGCCGTGCCCAAGCCGCCGGGATAGCATCGACAGCCGTGGCGCAAGGCGCCGCCGCCGCAACCGACGGCATTTCCGCCGCTGGATCACAGGTTCGCGCATTTCGTGCCAAAGGCCCTTCCGATGCTGAAATTACGGAGTTTTTCAAGCAAGCTCGAACGATTTCGGTTGAAGTCAGGCGCATTCAGAGTACTGGCGCCGGAGGCCCCACGTTGATCCTTGGCGTCGTAGCCTTCGTTCTGACCGGAGGGAAGGTGCGGTCGCAAAAGGACGCCACCGCCTACGTCACGACCGCCGTGAGCGCGGCGCTTACTCCGGCGGACCACGCGAAGATCAACGCCATCCTACGCCTCGCCGCGGGTGATCTCGAAGCCATGATCGACATCATACGATACACGGGTTTGCACGTGCCGAAGGAAAACATCTCACAACTGAAGCGGCTCTTGGCGATGGGCGCGTCCCTCAAGCGATTGGGGAAGTCGAAAAAACTCAGTGCCACCGATGTGTTCGAAATCATTTCGGAGCAAATTTTCAACGAGTTTGATTCCAACCACACTGGAAGGATGACCTACGAAGACTACCTCACGGCGTTCTCACGCATGAAACTGATCACGTCGGAGGCGGAAGCCCGGAAGTGGTTTAATGAGGCGGATGTGGATGGCTCTGGCGAAATCACGCTGCACGAGTTCCAAAGCGTACTCAAAACGGCCAGGGAGAAGTTCGAGCAACGCGTCGTACGACGATTGGGGTTGACCAAGGAGACCATCTACGTGACAATTTTGTGGCTCGCCATCTTCGCCCTCTCGTTGATTGGATTCCTCATTATGGGCGTCTATGGCTTCGCCGACGGCGGACAGTTCACCGCCGTGGTCACGGCGGCCATGCCGGGCGTGGCGGGGATGCTCAACTCCGCTAAAGACCCCGCCGTGCTCAATCAACTTATGGCCAAGATCGAAGGAATCGTGACGGCGACCTTCGCCATGATGTAAAATCGTCATGGCCCCGAATGGCGACGACGACGACGACGACGACAAGAGAGGAATACGGAGAAACGATCGATCGACGATATAACATCACGGTTGTTATCGTGAGGGAAAATGCACCAACAATCCATTTTTTCTCCTCCTCCTTCGAAAACCAGGAGGGTGGGGGTTTTTGCCTACCGACCGGTCCCTTTTAATCCCCTCTTTGCGTCGCCGGCAGTTTCACACCCCCCGACCAATGCGAATTCTCTGCTTCATTGGTTGTGGAACGGAAACACACCTCCTCCTCCTCCCCGTGTCCTCAACATCCATATGTATTTTTACTATTGTTGCCCCCCCTCAGGCCACCACGTATGGACTTTGGTCATGTCACCATCATGGAACAATACCTATTTCTGGCCCATGTACCGTTTCGCTCTACTCGTGTCCTCTCCCACTCCTGCCATTTCCCCGTTCGCCCATCCTTTTGCGCTCGGGCCAGTCGATCGGCCGGCATCGTTATCGCGCGGCCCCTTTCTCCACCCCCCTCCGCCCCCCCTCCTCTGTCTCTCCCTCATTCTCAAAACACATCGGCTCATGTAACATAACGGCCACGCATAAAATCCCCCAAGCACACTTCGCTGGAAACTAAGCCGCTTTTGTCGGGTTGGAACCTCGTTGCGCGGCATCCTTTCCAAAAATACACAAGATAGCGAAAGCGAGGTAATTCTTCCTATTTCGTTCATTCATTATTATTTTTTTTACTGCGACACGCTTTCGATGGCCGCATCGGCGCCGGTGGACCCCAAGATATTGGCCTTACGGAAGGAGATGGCCGCTCGCTACGCGCGAGTGCCAGAGGCAAACCGACCGAAGGTGCGCACCTGCGCCAACTGCAACCTACCCGTGCACGCCTCGCCAATATGTGCGAGCACAGGACTATTTCACGACTTGGACTCGAAGCGAATCATTGGCGGCTTGGCTGTCGATGGCGACCGGCGGGCATTCACGGGTGGCGAGCTCGTCGCGGCGCTGAACGCGGCGCGCATTAAGTTCCAGCCCGCGCGTGTTTCGCTCGTGCGAGTCGATGCCGACAGCATCGGGGTGTTTCAGACGTTCGTGGCACAGACGTCTTGGCGCGTGATGCGCATCGGCGTGCTCTACGGCACCGTGGAGGCGGCGACCCCTCCGTCGGACGCCTCAGCCCCGTCGGGCGGCGGCAGAACTGTGACGTCGCCAAGCCCGGCGCCTACGGGCAGCGTAATCGTGAATGTCCACTCAATCTACGAGCCGGAGCAGCTCGCCAACGACAGCCGCGTGGTCGACTGGGGCGGCAGTCGCGATCCGCGTTTGCCGAAGGTCGATGCGTTGGCGGGCCTCCTTGGTCTGCGCCGCGTCGGCTTGATTGTCACGCATCCTGTGCGGGACAGCGCGGAGGTCGTGCTGACGGGCCAAGAGCTGATGATGATCGCCAGGGAGCAGAGCATCTGGGGCGACCACTGCCTGTTGCTCACCGCGGGTCCCGACGCCACGACGAAGCAACTGCACTCCCAGGCGTGGCAGGCGTCCGAACAGGCGGTCGAGCTCTTCCGATTGGGGATATTTTCGGAGCATCCTGAAAACAGCTCGACGATCTCCAGTTCGCATCCGCTAGAATTGGCCCAGGAAGACGTCGACGATAAGGGCAAACGCACGATGCTCGTGAAAGCCGCTGCCTCCGTTGTGGACTGCCGCTGGCTGCTAGGTTACATCGCCGTGGAGCAATGGACGTCCCCCTTGCTACAGAACAAGTTCATTCGCATCTCGCGTCCCGGTCAGCGGCCTCCGGAATATAACAACTTACGCATTTTCGTCGAAGATCCCAAACGTAAACGACTGCCGTTGGTGGAACAGCTTCAGGACTTTCACGTCCTCGTCTTTCTCATGGAAAACCTTTTTGACATTCGGTCCGACATGCCGGTGATCGTCGACGCCATTCGGAGCAAGGACAGCAGCCGGCTCGGTCAGCTCGAGGAGATCATCCGTGAGGGCTTGCGGAACCCTATGCCGTCTGGAAACGGCAGCAGGTAATCCCCAGAGAGCAGATATACATTGCATTGTCGGAAAGGCCGGTCGCGTTTTCATGTTTTTTCCCTCGCGCTCCCGAAATCCTCCCCCCGAGGAGAGTTTCAGTCGTGATGACGACAATCATCAGAACAATGATATGCGGACGACGATAGGACCATTCCCCGTCTCTCTTCCGAGAGAATGTGCTGCCGCCCTCACTTTCCCATAGGTTGTTGTTCCTTTGGTTGCGTACCAATCCGCGTCAAAGAACTCGTCGACTTTTATTTTTGCGCTCCACAGTCATCATATGGTTTTGCTCGGCAATCATTCTTGCAACAACACATGAATCAGATGAGACACCCTTTTTTGCAATTCATTCGATATTTATTCTTGCAGTTTTCGCCTCTTTAGTCGCGTTGTGCCGAGGGGGCACACGAAAATGTGTCATTGACTCGTTGCTTGGAATGACGGCGGCATCGCGCTACCGGGCATCAGTGCCCAACAACAGCACTTGTGCAAAGTGCGACGTCCCTAGAATTGAGTCGGAGATATGTGCGGCGACGGGAATGTTTCACGAAGTCAAAGAAAGACGCCTCGTCGGAGGCATTGAGCTTAGCGGCGATCGCCGGACATTCACCAAGCTGAAACCTGCTCGAGTGTTAATCCAGCCCGCGCGTGTTTCGCTCGTGCAAGTCGATACCGACAGCATCGGGGTGTTTCAGACGTTCGTGGCACAGACGTCTTGGAGCGTGATGCGCATCGGCGTGCTCTACGGCACAGTCGATGCATCGGCAGCTCGCGCCTCAGTCCCGTCGGGAAGCAATGTGACTACGACAAGCCCAGCGCCTACTGGCAGCGTGATCGTGAGCGTCCACTCGATCTACGAGCCCGAGCAGCTCGCCAACGACAGCCGCGTGGTCGACTGGGGCGGCAGTCGCGATCCGCGTTTGCCGAAGGTCGATGCGTTGGCGGGCCTCCTTGGTCTGCGCCGCGTCGGCTTGATTGTCACGCATCCTGTGCGGGACAGCGCGGAGGTCGTGCTGACGGGCCAAGAGCTGATGATGATCGCCAGGGAGCAGAGCATCTGGGGCGGCCACTGCCTGTTGCTCACCGCAGGCTCCGACGCCGTCACGGGGCAGCCACACTTCAAGGCGTGGCAGGTATCGGAGCGAGCGCTTTATCTTTTCCGCTTGGGGATGCTGTCGGCGCATCCTGAGAACCGCTCGACGATTTCCAGTTCGCAACCGCTTCAGTTGGCACAGGACGACGTGGACGACAAGGGCACGCACTCCGTGCTCGTGCTGCCTGCCACCTCCTTTGTGGACTGCATGTATCTTCTAGGGGGCATCACCGTGAAGCAGTGGACCTCCCCGTGGCTCCGGAACGAGTTCATTCGCATCTCGCGTCCCGGTGAGCGACCTCCGGACTTCGCCGATCTACACATTTTTTTCCAGCAACCGGAGAGGCAAGGCTTGCAACTGCTGCAACAGCTGCGGGATTTTCACGTCCTCGTCTTCCTCATGGAGAACCTTTATGTTCAGACCGACGACATGTGGGTCCTCATCGTCACCGGTGTGATGAGGCGTAGCAAGGACGGCGATCGCAGCGGTCGGCTGTGCCACCTCGAGGCAATTCTACAGGAACGGCTTTCGCAAGCCGGACGTAGTACTCATGGTAGATCTTGATCTCAGACGAGGAAGAGAGATGTCTTGGCCGTCTCGAGAACGGCGAGAGGTGGCAATGGTCCACTGGCGCCTCCTTGCACTCGCACCGCACCGCACACGCTTTTCCCCTTACGCGGTCGATCCAAGGCACACAATTTGGTGGTTGCGATCTCAAGGTTGAGGAAGGCGTGAAGGGCCTTTTACCCAGGTGAGGAGCACTACACAACAATGGTAACGATGAGGCGCTCCCGTGAACAGTGTGCACTGTATGTGACAAAAAGCGGACCCCCCAGCATCAATAGTAATAGTATTGTCACCTGCACCTGTCAGAAGGACGGTGAGGTACCGACGCTGAAAAAATGCCGCCGAAGAAATTTGTCTTCATCCCACTGCCGCCCCCCAATGCGCGGGCATCCTCCACCGCCGTGAATCCATCGGGCGGCGACGCATCTTCCGCACCGGCGGCGGCGTCCGCTGGTGAAATTCAATGCAGCGTGGAAAAGTCGCAGTGGCTTGTCATCCAGCGCGCCGCTTGCGCGATCCTCAAGGCCGGCGTGTTGGCCGATGGGCTTACCACGACCACCTCCTGTGCTGTCCCCGACTTGTTGTCAACCGGCCAACAGCATTCAAGCAGCCACCACTTCGATATCTCCCCTTTCGTCGCTGAATTGGGTCAGCTGGCGTCTCCGGAGGCCTACCCGGTCATCGGCGGCCACGTCGACGGCCCGCCAAGTATGACCTACCAAGACGCGTACCTTCTGGTGTTCGACGCAGCGTCCGGCGGTCGCGTGATGCCGATGGGACAAGGATTCCCCGTTGCCGCCGGCGCCTCTTCGGTGACGCAGCAGCCACCTTCCGTCGTGAGTTTCAGCATGACCTCTCGAACAGCCGATCAACTGTCCCGCCATGCGCAGCCAGCCACTCGTGCCGTAAACAGTCTGAGGGAGCTGATGCATGCCGCGGCGAACGTGTTGATGTTGCGTTACCGCCGGTACGTCACTCTCTCGACTCCACCCGCCGACGGTCTGTCGGTGGCGACACCGGATGTCGATGTCCCAATTGTGGTGGATAGTAACGTCCACCCACCCCCGTCTTTCGTCGACAACGACGACGGCGAAAGTCGTCAGCCACAACTGCGAGTGTCCACAGTCGGTTGCCTCGCTGCCCTGTCGCGCTCGGTTACCGCCTGGAGAGCGGCGGTGTCAAACTTGAGGCATCTGTTCTACATGCTGGAACATCCTAGCCCGCCGTCGGGTCAACATTCTGCGGCGCAGCATCAGCAGCAGCCCCATCCACTCCCCGTGGGCAGCGGCGCCAACGGGGCCTCACTGTTATCCCTAGGGGGTGGTACGATTCGTCGCTTCGGTCCATTCGACTCCATCGAACTTCGCATCGCAGCGCTGACGCAATGTGGAGGAGGAGGAGGCGGGGGCAATATTGTATGGGGCATGGTGCCGTTCACTCGCCCCTTGTTCCATGGTTATGCCGACTTGGTGTTTGGCCAAGTCGCGGCGGACCACCTCATCAGCGACGACCCATCGCAGATCAGGGCGCCGCTGATCCGCGCGGCCCTGGATGGCTACTTGACCCTCGCAGACGACCACCGCAGCGGCGTGTTGATCCCCACCGGCCACCTTCCGGCGTTCCGGCACCTATCGCATCGCATGCTCCGCGATGTCAAAGTGCAACAACAACAGCAACAGCAGCAACGCAACGGAAAGGCGGGGTGGCCTGTCGATGTCGATGAGATGCCGCTTCATCATCCTCCGCTCCCCGGTAGCCCCTCTGCGCATTCTATTCCGACCGTGAACCGCCACGAGGACGAAAATGCCGGTCGCTCCGGGACGACGACGACGAATCTGCGGTCGTTTTATTTTGACACGGTGGCCGAATCGTTCATCAAGCGCGCGTCGACATACTACGGCATGGAGGCGTTGCGCGTGTCGGACGAAGGCGCCGTCACGGCAAGCGAAGCGGCGGCGCCAACGAGCGGTTCATCGGCCGATGCGACGAGGCCAGGGGAGGCGCCCGTGAGCGCCGCCGCGACGCTCGACAAGTTGGTGGCCGCTTCCGTGGAGGCTCAGTTTGTGCAGCACTGTTTGCGCCGAGTGGACGAGGAGCAGCGACGGGCGTCACTCTTCCTGGACCCTGAGTCATTCGAGCGGCTAGAGGAAGCCGTGGACACTCATTTACTGGTGCCTTTTTTGCCCTCCGTGCTTGAGACCGGCATGCCATTGTGGCTGAAGAGTAGTGGTGGCTCGTCTTCGATGCCGCGAGCCGCCTCGTCGGTGGCGTCCTGCGCCGTGACGCTGGGGGCGACCATTGCCCGCATCGCCTTTCAGCTCTGCAATCGGCCACACGTTCAGCTCGGGGATGAGTACCGCAAGACCTTTCGAGCGACCGTTCACAAGATGGTGACGGAGATCGTCGCCTTCGCCGGCGCGGCGCCGACCGCGGCAGGCAGTGCGCCATCCACCGCGTCTTCCGCCACCGCGCCGCCGCCACCAGCGACCCCGGCAGGAGGATCGAATCCCTCGGCGGCTGTTATCCCCAGCTTGATCGAGCTGAAGGAACATCTGGAAGGTACCGTGATGACGATCGACCGAATTCTCAGCGGTCATGCGGGGGTTTCCAGCTTCGGTGGTGCAACCGCCGGCGGGGTGTTCGCCTCATTCTTTATGACGGTACGCGAGGCCTTCGACATGGGGCTGCGTCCCAAGCAAAATAAAATCGGCGAGTTGCTCGCCAAGCACCTGGACTCTTTTTTGCGCGACGGTCAGCAACGCACGGAAGCCGAAGTGGAGGCGGCGGTGGAAACCGCGATGAAGTTCTTCACCGTCGTGCCTGCCAAGGATGTTTTCGAAGCATTTTATTGTAAAGACTTCGCCCGTCGGCTGTTGGCCCAGCGTTGTGCGTCGATGGACGCCGAGAGGTACGCCATTGCCAAGTTGAAGGAAATACTCGGTGGCTCCACCGCTCAGCACCTAGAAGGAATGATGCGCGACATGGAAACCTCCGCGCAGTTGTCGCAAGGATATGCGGAACAGCGGGCGTCCATGATGGAGACTGTTCGAGCCACGTCGTCGATCGACTTTGGTGACCTGGCGGCCCGTACCATGTCGAGTGATCAAGTCATGGGGGTCGATGCCGCAGAGGAAGAGTCGGGCATGCAACCCACGAGGTCCGCGACGTTCCCCACAGAGCATCCCGTCGCCGTCGCAGCCGCCGCTGCTTCCGTCACGCCAGCCACTCCCACGGGCGTCGGCAATGGCGCTCCTTCACCAACAACAGCGGCCGTGGACTTCACCGTCAACGTGCTCACGACCACGTATTGGCCGAGCTTCATGGTCGTCGACGTGGCGCTGCCCGCCCTGATGAGGCATCACTCGGACGCCTTCGTCCGATTCTATCGTGACAAGCACAAAAGCCGCCGGTTGGTGTGGTGCCACGTTCTCGCGACCAGTGTGATAAAGGGTTATTTTAATACGTGTCGCAAGGATTTCACAGTGTCGATGTTGCAGGCCCTCATCCTGAACGGCTTCAATGACAAGCCCAGTCAAACGTTGCTGGAGATCAAGGCAGCGCTACAGCTCAGGCTCGTGTCCTCGGCGGGCGCGCCCGGCGGTGGTGCTTCAGCGCCCGGGCCGGCGAGCAGCAGCAGCGCCTCGGACGACCGGACGGAATTGATTGCCGCTCTGATTTCGCTCACCGCAGGCAACGCGCGAGTTCTGCGCCGTGCTAGGTCGACACCCCTGCAGCCCGGTGGAGCTGCGGCGGCGACCGCCATCACGGACATCGCTGACGCCGATACGTTTCACTTTGCGGCCGACTTTACTCACAAGTTGCAACGAATTCGCGTGAACCAAGTCCAATTGCGTGACAACGCTGAAGAGTCCACGGCGACCTACGAAAAAGTGTTCGCCGACCGGCAACATGTCGTCGATGCCGCTATCGTTCGCTTCATGAAGTCTCGCCGAACGGCGACCCACACGGATTTAGTCTCCGAAGTGACCGGCATGCTGAAGTTCCCTGTCCTCCCCGCGGACATGAAGAAGCGCATTGAACATCTGATTGAACGCGACTTCCTTTCTCGGGACGACAAGTCTCCAAACGTCTATCAATACGTCGCCTGAGAAAGGAGTGAGAAAGAGAAAGAGAGAGAGAGAACGTAGCGTTCTCGGTCGGCAGCCGAGACTCGGAAAGGTGTGAGGAAGAAAGAGAGAGAGAGAGACGCAACTGGCCGAAGGCTCGGCCGAGTGTCGCGTCGGCGTTGAAAGGAGGCGCCACGTTTCATAGGGCCGAATCAATGACATTTCTTTTTTTGGCTTTGCACAAACGGTTCATTCCAATCCGTCTTTGTCTGGGGGTCAATTTAATTACTTGTCAGTTGAGGGAAAAACAGTGCAACTTTTCATGCAGTTGCGCGGTGCAAATAATACAGGTCACGCGATTGTATTGAGTCAACTTTTTTGACTCAATATCAATCGCGCGGAGGAAACACGTTAAAACAATGACCGCACGTCCATTCAGCGTCCAGAGCGCGTTGGCCGTCAAGGTTCACGCCGCCACGTCGGCTCGGTCCGCCGCTGGCGCCCTCTCCATCGTGTCAGCCATGCGAATGATGTCATCGTCGATGCGACCACCGGTTGCTGACCCATTCACGCGGCCTTCTTGCAGTCCAATCCTTCCGGCTTCTTCTTCATCGCCACTACCGGCGCACATTGCCGTGTTGTCGCCACCCTCGCCGCCGCCGCGTCGTCATGCCGCTGCTGGGAGTCTCGTGGTCGCTTATGACATCGAGGTGTTGGAGGGAGGGACCGTTGATCCGCGTGGTCACGTTCTCGACTCGAACACAAAAACGCCACGATTTTTCGCCGCCACTGTTGCCGTGGATCATCATCATCATCATCGTGCGGTGTCTTCATCATCCCATCATTGGACCGAGGCTACAGACAGGAGGAGGGGGGATCTGACGCTTCGCCAGCTCGTCGCCATCACGTGCCACCACGCGTCTCGGGAGTACGTCGGATGGGAAGACAGAACAGATGTGCCGCCCCCGGGCAGTGACCAGGATGTCGTCGCGATGGCATCGGCATTCGTCGGTTGTGTCGTCGACCCAGAGGGGGACGAGCGGAGCCGCCGCACGGCCCCCTTGACGCCATCCTCGCCGTCGGTTGCGAGTCGAGCCTCGTTTCTCACTCTCATCGACACGCTGCGTGGGATGGCTCGGCAAGACAACAGACGGTCCAACCGGACTCGCAAAGGCGAAGAGCCACAAAATAAGGATGAACGGCGTTCCACCGCCACGCAGTGGCACCGGTGGCGCGCGTGGTGCACGGAGCATCTCCCAGCGCTCATGCAAAGCCTGTTTGGTGGTGGAGGAGGAGCCACCAGTCAGCCCGTGCCAGACGATCAACCGATCTTGCCGGAGGGGCTCACACGTTCGACCTCTTATCCAATCTGTGGCGCTCGGCTGCTCGACGAATTCGCGGCTCGCCCCCTTCCTTGCGCCGTCAACACGACGATTAGTGGGAGCGAGGCGCGCTGGTGGCTGGAAAGGCTCGAGGAGGCCACTCAGTTGCTCGACCCTCGTCGCGAGGGATCGGGGGATCCGAAGGGGAGGGTAACGTTCCTTCATCAACATTGGCGACCCTCTTTGACCATCGGCTCGGTCGTCCCTTTTGCCGAGGAGCAACAACCCCGTGACCGCCGCCGCGCTGCTGCCCAGATCATCGCAGCGATGTTGGTTGGTCACCAGGAGCAACTGGCGTCGCGGAGCATCATCTGCGCGGCCACCCGAGATATGGCGGTCGATACGGAGGAAGGCGGTACCGCCGTGTCGTGGATGGTCGCCAGCTGGCACGGTCGTCGACGACGGCTAGATCACGCGATGCCGCCACACCGCAAACTCGTGAACGCGTCCGCCGCCACCACAGCGCAGCTGCCGGATAGCTGGACGCTCGCGATCGCGGCCATTCGATCCGGCGTCGCGGTAGCGCTGTCCACGTCCACTTCAGGTGGTGGAGGGCGCGGCTGCCAGGAGGAATGGGCGTCCTCCATTTCCGTACGGCCTCCGCAAGCCGTGCCGCCTGGGATTCTCTCGAATCCCCCATGTCATCAAACCGCGCTGACTCGGGTTCGGCTGTGGCAGCTGCTCGACGCTGTGCTCTTCGCGGATCATCACCGGCGTCACGAGGTCACCGATGGTCGTCGCCAGAAAGACGATCCTCATTCCCCCTTGCACGCAAGCCGCCATCGCCATGATGATGAACGCCCGGTGGTCGCGGTCTGGCACAACGACGATAGCGAAGGCGAATGGGATGTGGTTTGGAGTCGGGACGACATGAGGACCTTGCTGTTCAGCCGGGGCTACGCGCCGACGACGTCACCGTCCTCCAATATGGATGCGACGCTCGACCCCATGGTCATCTCGCTCGGCGACGTCGACTTGATGCGCCGTGTCGTGCCCGATGTGCTGCAGGCGATGTTGGCGCCGCTGGAACTGCGCATCGCCAAACTCGCCGATACCTGGAAAGGGTCGACGACGTCCGCAGCGGCGATTCGTCCGGTCGTCGCGGCACACGTCGCGCTGTGCGTGAGCCTCGCGTCGGCCGTTGCCCAGACGTACCCTGGTTGGGACGCGTGGCGTGCCTCCCCGGTCGCACGGCAACTGCTATCCCTCCTGGGCACCATCCTACTACTTGAGTCGAAAGATGTTCGCTGCTGCGATCATCATCGACCACCGCTGCCTGCAGCATCACTTCTCGCGGGTGACGTCCACCCGCACCCAGCGAGGGCCATGAGTTCCCCATGGGTCGCCTACCATGTGGCGGTGGTCATGGGTGTGTCGAGCGGAGCCGCTGACGACGACAGCCTTCGTCGGGCTGCACCGGGGGCGGAACCACGGTCCCTGCACTCTTCTCTGCTCCTCGACGGCGGTGCTGCCCAATCGCAGCCCGCAGCAAGCTTACCAGAAGTGTTGGCGACGTCAGCGTGCCTACAGTGGACATCCTTAGCGGAAGTAAACCGCAGGGCCGGTAGCATGACCATCCCCTCTTCCTCGTCCTCATCGCCATACGCCGCAACTACCCTTCGTCGCCGCACCACCCTTGCGCAAGGCATCTTGCGCAACATCATTCCGTGGTGCGGTCTTCGACATGACGGTAATCACCAGGCCGTCGACCTAGGAAAGCAAGCAGCGTCCACCGCACTGCGGGAGCTACGCCACTGCCTCCCCACTCGAGAAACAACCGAAGTGGAGCACGACGGATGTGGAGCGATCAGTCTTCCCTTCGTCGCAACCCTTGAGGCCCTGAAATTCTTAGAAACCATTTCGGTGCTCAGCACGACCATTTCGACGACGACGCCGAATGAGGCAACCCCCTGGCGTTCATGGACACACGACATCCTGTGGCTATCGCTTCATTTCGACCCGTTTCTTGACCACGCCGTTCGAATCCTTCTTCTGCATCGCGAATCCAAGGAGGGTGAGGAACGGGTGAGCAGCAACGACGACGACGCTGCATCGCCACGACCGCAACAGCGTGTTGTCGATGACCTGCGCATTGTCATCGAACGACTTTTTCCCGCCGCCTTGGAACCAAAAAGCAGTGACGACATTGACCACGCAGCCTCAACGGGGCGTTCGTCGGCCTCCCCCTGGCGCCGCTCGTGGCCTCGCTACGCGGACGTCGCGGCACTGATGACGCTGAATCGCACCCATCGCAGCGCCGCCACCGTCCCGTGGCACGGCGACGAGCATCTAGTGTCCGAGTCGCCGGCGTCGGTAACAGAAGTCGCAGCCGTTCAAGACGTTTCGCCGGTCAGAAGCCACGTGGGAGCCGTCTGGCCATCCGAGCATCATCGCGAATCCTCATCCGGTGCTGTTGCTGATTGGGTCCGCGCCTTATCGCTATCGTCCGCTGTCCTTCAGCGTGGTGGCAAACGACCGCACGGCGGCCGTCAGGAAGTTGATTCATTCGTGGCTTCGGTCGAGGGAAAAAAGGCGACCTCCGCGATCGAGATCGCGTACGAACGGCTGCGAATGACCGCGACCGCAAGGCAGGTGATTCACCGCCTCGCCGAAGGGTGCTGGCAGCCACACCGAAACGAAAGGACTGCCGCCTCCTTGGCGCGGCGGTGCGGCGTCGTTGGTGCTTCAACCACCAAAATGGAACGTGCGTATCGGCGCCCGGTACCCGGTCGCCCTTTGCTTGGCTTTCACGAAGAAGTGGATCACTCTCGTGCTCGGCGCCCATGTCAGGCTGCCGGCGGCGGCGACGACGCCGACGATGAGCGGTTGGGCCCGTTGCTGCGAAACGCCGAGGTCCTGTCGCAGTTGCTGGAGGTGGCCCTCAAGTCTTCCGCCCTGTTCGGGGCGTATCGACAGGAGGGCCGACAACCCAGCGTGGCTCAGGTCCGTCCTGAAGATGACGATGCTGTCAGCCCGGAGACGGTGGTGTGCCTGCTGCGGCGCACGTTACGTTGTGGGGCGTGGTCCACGGCGCTCGGCGTGCACCGCATCGTCAGCCGCTGCGCTCCAGAATTGATCGATGGCGTCCGCGTCATCGTCGAGCCGGTGGTTCGGGACGTAATGCGCACGATGTCCGAGCAGCACCGACAAACCGAACTGTGCTCGCAGCTGGGCATTCATGCCCTTCACGGTCGTTGGCGCCAAGCTGTCGACGTTTGCCGTTCGGTGCTGCTCCCATCGCCACTGCATCACCAACCGTCAGAAGTAGCTGGTGATGGTTCTTTCCCACCGTGGGAGTGGACCCATTTTTGGCACGCGCTGATGTACAGCCTAATGTCCGAAGGCCGCGTTCAAGAGGCACTCCAGATCGCCCAGCGCATGCATCGTCATTTGTCTGGCCGAAGCAGCCGCGCCACGACGACGACGACGACGACGATCCCCGTCGAATGCCATTCGGCTGCAGTGAAACCGTCGATCTCTCCTGTTGCTCAGCTGTGGCGTGAGGTTGGCACGCGGCTCCCGCTGAATCACCGGCTCCTGTACCACCACCTTCTCGTCACGTTCGATGCTCACACCGGTCGATCGCCGTCAAGCGACAACTCGTCCAATGCCGTCACGCCGGAGTGGGCCAATGAAGGCGCCCCGCCCGTCCAAGCGTGGCCCCCACTGCGTAACGCGGCAGAAAGTACCAACCAAGTTGTCGTCCATGTTAGCGAGGACGCCGGCAACACTGCTCGGCACATGTTGTTGCGTTTGTCCAAGCGACAACTCGTCGAGACGACCACGGTCGCCAGCGGGGTTGCCAAATGGGACCCAGTGCCGCGGCCACGGGTGGCGGTCGTGCCAAGCATTCTGTCGACCTCCTCTTCGCTTGTGAACGGAGCGTCACTGCTGCGCCGGGCCATTTCCGCCTATGCCGCGGAGCAGCTGTGGTCCGAGGCGCTCTATTTGGCGTCGGCGCTTCATGCCGCGCGGCCCGCGGAATACCCGATCACCGCACCCCTCGTGGAACATCTGCAGCAAGCGTGTGTCGCCGCATCGTCGTGGCGCGCCGTCCTCACCACGTACAGCAAGGCCGTGAAATGCGTCCTCCTCGCCGCGGCGGTACGGCACCGACCCCATGATGGGGCGATGCGTTTGCTAGGCACAACAAACGAAGCAGCGAAGAGCCTCTCACCGGTGGCTCTCCGATCTGACGCTGCGATGGTTGCAGCCAACCCGAATCGCCCGTCGACACATTATTCCGGCGACGTCACGATGATGGTGGCGGTCCTGCGCAACCGCAATCGAGGAGCCGTCGTAGCCAACGGAACCGCGCAAACACTACTACCAGTGCAGTCTTGCGACGACAGCAGCCGCGCGCGAGTGGGGCGGGAGGACGCCGCCGCCTCCGCGGTGCTGCTGGGCCCACCGTTGATGTGCGCGCTCGTGGTGGCTCAATATCAGCCGCAAGGCGACCTCTGGGAGAAGGCGTTGCGGCTGGCGGTCCGGGCCACACAGGCCGCCTCCATGGCCATGGACGTGCCCACTGCCGCGAGTTATCCTCGAGCAGATCCTCCTCCTCTTTTGCCATCTTGCGGGGTGTCGCGTCAGCTTGCGCCTGTGATATTGGCCGCACTGCGACTGTGCGATGACCGACCGCTCACGTGGCCGCACGTGGCGCTTCGTCTCGCGGCGACGGAGAGGTGTGCCGCGCCCCACGCAGGGCTCAATGAGGAGTGTGTGCGCGCGTACGTCCGAATGGGCCGTTACGCCGACGCCATTCAGAGCCTCCGAGGCGCCATCCGACGCGGGCTGCAGCCGACCCTCGTCGCGTTGGAACTCACCTACGCGGCATGCCGGGAGCTGCGCCGACAATTGTCCGTGGCGGCCGGCAACGTCGGGGAGGGGCTCAACCGGCCACAACGACGACGAGAGGGCGATGGAGCGGAACTGCTGCCGCACCACGTCGCGACCTTTCGGCTGCTGCGCGGCCTCATCAGCCCGCCGTCAGTTTGTGATAGCCCCGCGTCGGACATCGCGTTCTTCGATCGCGTCCTCTTCTCGGCGTCGGCGGTGACGGAAGGGCCAGCGGCGGCCGCGTTTTCCGGCAGTAGTGCCTTCACGGCCGAATGTCATGACACAACCCTTGCAGATGAAGCGTTGATGGAGTACTTTCGACCATCGTTCGCTGCCGCAGCAGCGGCGGAAGAAGAAAACGAGGACCGTGGAGATGTGTCGACGACGGCCCTTAGCGGCCAGCCATCGATACAAGGTCGTCGCGCGTTGACGACCACTTCTGTTTTTGAGGAGTTTCTCGCGTTAGGCAGCGCCGTGGTGGATCAAGTGCAGTGGGTGAAGCGCCGCACGACGACGCAGTACCTCGTGCTCCAGGCCCTCACGTTCGTGGGCCCGCCGCCGCATGCTGGTCTCCATCGGACAATGTAGGCCCCCAAAAAAAACCACCGGGATGAGCGACATTTCCCTGAGTGCAACGGCGTTCATCTTTTTCTTTGTTTTCCCAAAAACGGTAACGCAAAGGGGCGGTAATGGACTTGCGGTCGCTCGCCTCCCTGAAAAAGAGTATCCCATTGGGCGTAGAGAGACGGAGGGTGGGGGCTTTTCTCGTCATTTTCTATCGGCCTACGCTTCCCAGCAACAGTGAGTGGCATTTATCACTTCCAAGGCGGATATTTCCAATTTGTCAGCAAGAAAACTGATGGAGAGCATTGCTTTTTGAAACGCGCGTGTTCTGCATGATCCCTTCACACAGCAGCTACTTTCTAATCTCTTTGTTTTCCTGTTAGACACCAGCATGTCATATGATCCCGAACGCACGCATGAAGGAGAGATTGGAGAGTTTGAGGGGTTCGATGAGGAACCTTTATCTGTGTCATCTTCCTCGGCATCGTATCGTCATGGTGATCCCGTTGCGATTCTCGAAAGCGATTCCGGTGGTTTCTTGTCATCGCCGGTTCAAGATCGTTTGATCAATGTCATTCATGCTCAGGTGGCATCTCTTCGGACGAATGAGACCCTAGCCTTTTTCCGCATCATCACTGGCAAGACGAGCCAAGCAAAGAACGACAACAATGACGTGACTACGTTGTGCCTCTCATTCACCCAATTTTTTTGGGGTAGCTTTCCTATTCCTCAGAATCAAAACGCCGGACATCCGCCCACAGCCCCCACGCGCGTGACGAGACTGCCTCTTCGATGCAATCGTTTCACGCGAAGGGTCGTTTGCTATCCAACTGTGGTCCGCAGAAACGCGTTCCCACACTTCGGCGACGATGATCCGTCTGTGACCAACTATGAGCCGGAGGCGCCTGCCGCCACTTTGGATCCGCCTTTGTGGAAGCACGAAGCACGATTTACGGAGTTTCTGTGGAAGACCACCACCAACAAGTAAACTCCACCGGAATCAAAAAACGATTCTTCTTCTTCCTCTGCAGAAGCGATGTCAACAGACTTATCCACCGCTGTGGTAGAAAATGCTCAAAGCTCGAGGGTGCTCGAAGTGTGGCTTGACGGCAACCACGTGGACGGACCGCTTCCTTCGATGCGACCTGCCTGGCGTCAGGATCGACTTTATGGGTTTGGCACCGCCGCAGCGCAGCAGCGGCGACACGAACTTCGATGTGGAACCGTACTTGTGTTCACAACTTGACGCAGTGAAGGATGATACTCAGGCAATTGAAGTCATGCGACCCAGCTAGGTCCTGGGAATTCTTGCGCGGCGCCATCGAGGAGGCCCGCGGCCTGAAGCATGGTGTCAACAGTCTGCTACGATATTGCCTACGAGTTGACAACGCAGAGTTCCTTTGGAAAAGGTATGGTCCTGAGGCTATTTTTCAAACCTGAGACATGTTTGAAAGCCGTTTTCGGCTTTAATTCTTTCCCCTTTCGAAGCACGTAATCGGCGAAATCCGATAACATCTTCATTGTCGTTTACTTTTCAATTTATTGCCCATGGATTGGTTTTTTCCCCCGCGGTTGGAGACCGAAATGCGATTGCGGGTCCCTTGCGCGACACGTGCACGTCGGCTATCGGGAGTGCCTATTAGTGTTGTGGGACCAAGGACACGAAGAAGGACGTCGCGCGCTTGGCCAATAATACGAAGAAGGACGTCGCGCGCTCGGCCAAGGACATCGGCATCCGCATCGACCGTTTGGCGGCGGACACCAAGGCCGACGCGCTGCTGACGCGTGCTCAAGCGTACGTGAGCCCGTGGCGAACCAGCAAGCCGTCATTGTGAACATGTTCGGCGATGGCACCACGTGGAAGTTGCGCTTCAAACCCGGGGTAGAGTTGGACGTGGCCCTGCCGCCGGAAGAGCTCGAGCACTTCGTTCACGGCGTGCTGTCCGATCCGAAGCGGTACATGGCCATCGCCAACGCGGTTCCGGTAACGCCGCAAGGGCAGCGCATCATCAGGGTGCGGTGCAACGGCTGGTGCTTGGAAACTCTCCGGGAGCTGAAATGCCGCAAGACAGTGGTCAGCACTCGCTGGACCGGAAGGGACTTTACGGCTGTCAGCACTCGCTGGGCAGCCGTAAAGTCCCTTCCGCCGCAGCGTCACCTGTGCATCCTCGGGAACCCAGGCATTGGAAAAAACTGGCTGCTGAACGCCCTTTTATGGTGCGGGATCAACAGGATGTCCGCCGCGCCTTGGACGGCATTCCGCGACACTGCCGGGCGCCCAGAGCCCATCGTGCTGCGCGATGCTGAGGGCTGGCACTACTTCGGCGCTGGACGGTACCGACTCTTTCGTGAGCCCCTTCCGCTTTTCGGGAAACTGTTGCCGGCTCTGTTTCCCGGCCAGGCGCAGCGCGTCATCGTCCTACACGACATGAAGAATGCGCTGCCCTGGGGCGAACAGCACCTCTGCGGCTACACGAACGTCCTCGTCATCGTCGCGTCATCGCCCGCTCCCGAGCACACGAAAGACTTTTTCAAGTTCCAAAAGGGCGCGCAGCAGGTGGTTGTGCCTGCGCGGACTCCGCAGAAGACCGCGAAGACGCTGACAAAGGATACCCTCGACGAAACTGGGTGATCCGCACTATGGAAGAAGCATAAGACGTTCTATCACACGTCACTACTCTGAACGCGGGATTTTTCGACCAGGTATGCCCAATTCAGCCTCGAGGCGCTCATCGGATCCAGTGAAAGGATGATCCGCCGAGCACTCAAATTCGTCAACGAAAAGTTGGAAGGTTTCGACGACATCAACAACGTGGTCTTTTCACCGCGACACGTCTTACCGACCGCCGATAACATGACCGTCACGTCTTGGTCAATCGGCTCGCCTCGGCTATCAACAAATGGCGTTCTAACAGTCAAAACGCCATCACAGCGCTCAAGCACATCATCAAAAGCACCCACGTCGTCACCGGAGGGCTGCTACACCCAGTAACGTGCGGGAGGAAACGACCAATGTGATGGCCAGGCCGCCCGCACGCTGGGAGGAGGTATGCGCAGGACCGAGCAGACGGCGCCCATGACCACAGGCGACAGGAAGAAGCGCGCTGATGAGATGCGGGGGGGATCACCACGAATACAAGAACGACTTCGAGGGCGCGTAGGGACCAGGAGACGGCGCGAAAGTTCCCAAACGGATTCGCATCGTCGCTACGTGACGCGACACATGAAGGGAC
>ERZ1292630.1029-Hain-H41-02um-R3-1029-length-28079-cov-7_pt1 | contig 28079 bp, 19 predicted proteins | sample MGYA00564408_ERZ1292630 | MGnify/ENA primary metagenome ERZ1292630 (study PRJEB36523, sample SAMEA6512641) | groundwater metagenome | collected 2019-01-08 | study: AquaDiva: Metagenomics assemblies of 32 groundwater samples
AGGAGCTTCGCCGCGCGGAGCATGGCGGCCGCGAGCTCAATCCGGTGCAGCTCTACGTCCTCCTGCGCAAGCTGGAGCTCGACACCCGCGAACGCCGCCTCGCCTACGCGCAGAGCGGTTCGTCCGAAGCCGCGAAGAACGCCTAGATTCGCCGACGCGCGGCTGAGTCCGCGCCGCGGGCCGCGCACGAGACGGAGGCGCGCGAAACCGCTTGACCCGACCGTGGGGAGCCCGTACCGTTTCGGCACGGCTCCCCACGATGCGTTTCCCCCCGCGTCTCATCGGTCCGGTGCCATCCCCGTGCCAAATCCAAGTCCCCATCGCGATCGCAGGCGCTCATGAACCTCTCGCTCGACCTATCGCCGAACTGGATCGCGCTGCTCCTGATCGGAGGAGCGATCGCCGTGGCCGCGTGGGCCTATCTCACGCGCTACGAGGCGCTCGCTCCCCGGGAGCGCGGCATCCTCCTCGCGGCGCGGCTGGCGGCCCTCACGGGCCTCCTGATCGCCGCCTTCGCCCCCGTGCTTTCGGTTCCGATCGCTGGAAAGGCGCGGAACCGTCTCCTCGTGCTCGTCGACCACTCGGGGAGCATGACTGTCCGCGACGCCTCGGGCGGGAGGACGCGCCGGGAGGCGGCCGACAGCGCCGCGGCCGCGATCGCCACGTCGCTCGGCGGGCGGTACGACGTCCGGGTGGCCGCATTCGGGGCGAAGCTCGGCCCATTCGCGCGCGGCGGCGTGGCTCCCCCTTCGGCACGGGTCGACGGAGGGGAAACGGCGCTCGGCGACGCGATCCGCGCCGCGCTGGAGCGGAACGACCCCGACTCGGTCGCGGCGCTCCTCGTGCTGAGCGACGGGGCCGTCAATCGCGGCGAGGATCCCGACCGTGCCCTCGGCGGCGCGGTGCCCGCCTACGCGCTCTGGACCGGCGCGAGCGAGGATCCGGCGTCGGTCAGTCTCGCCGGGGTCGAGGCCCCGCCCGAGGCGGTGGCCGGCCGGCCCGCGCCGGTCTCGGTCCGGATTCGCCAGGGAAATCGTCCGGCGACGGAGGGGACCGTCCGGCTCCTCGAGGACGGCGTCGAGCGCGCGCGCGCCAGGTTCGCGCTCGGCGCCCCCGGGGCCACCGCTACGCTCTCGCTTCCCTACACGCCGGCGAGCCCCGGCGCTCATTTCTTACAGGTGATGATCGACAGCGTCGTGGGAGATCCGCTTCGGGAGAACAAGACGCGGCTCATCGCCGTCCACGCGCGCGCCTCCACCCGGCAGCTGGCGATCCTGGCGTCCCGCTGGGACTGGGACCTTCGGTCGCTGGCGCGCGGGGCCACGGAGGACACGTCCTGGTCGGTGGCGCGGTTCGGCCCCGCCGCCGGCCGGGACGTGGCGCCGATTGTGGGAGGGGGATCGCCGATGGCGTTCGAGCAGGTGCTCGAGCGGGCGTCAGCGGTGGCGATTCGTTACGACGCGAGGGCGCTGAATCCCGAGCGCGCCGCGGCCCTCCTCCGTCACGTGGAGCGGGGTGGCGGCGCGCTGCTCTGGATCGAGCCGGGCGGAGCCCCTCCGAGCGAGGGGCCGCTGACGAGAGCGCTCGGCATCGTCTGGAGGAACTGGGCCGACGCGCCCGGCGTCTCCGCGGCCGTGGAACTCGCTCCGGCCGGCCGCACCAGCGAGGTCGCGCTGCTCGGCGGTGACGCGGCGAGCGCGACCGCGGCGTGGAGCGCGCTCCCGCCCGTGGCGCCGATCATCGGCATCGGGCATGGATCGCTCCTAACGCCGATTCTCCTGGGACGAATCGGAGAGGAATCGGTGCCGCTCCTGCTTACAGGCCGAATCGGCGCCGGACGGGTCGCGGTGCTGAACGCAGCGGGCGTCTACCGCTGGGGGCTCACCGCCGGCGGGCTGAGCGCGGGCGGAGTGGAGGGGGCCTTCTTCGGGGGACTCTGCCGATGGCTCGAATCGGCGGGGAACGACCGGCCGGTGCGGATCGAGGCCCCGGACGTGAGCGCCGAGGGGGCCGGCGTTCCGATCCGGCTCGTCACGTCGGAGGGAACGCCGGGGGCGACGGCGAACGTCTCGATCGTTTCGGAAACGGGCGGAGCCGCCGTCGCGGCACGACTGGAGCCATCGGGAGAGGGGACGTTCACCGGTTCGCTTCCGCTCGCGCCCGGCGTGCACCGCGTCCGCGCGACGCTGGAACGCGGGGGGCGCGTGGTCGGACGCGACAGTGTTCGCGTGGCCGTCGGCGCGGGAGGGCTGGAGTACGAAGCGCTCGCGGCCGAGCCGGCCACGATGGAGCGTCTCGCCGCCGGATCGGGCGGCATGGCGGCGTCGCTCGAGCGGCCGGAGCCCGTGGTGGAGCGGCTGAAGCGCCCCGATTCCGCGCGCGCGCGCCTGGCGGAGATCGACCTCTTCCACAATCCGTTTCTCTTTGCGTTCCTGATTCTCGCGCTCACGGTGGAGTGGGCGCTTCGAAAACGCTTTCATCTCCTCTAGCGCCCTGAAGAAGATGCCGGCCGGCGACCCGACCTCCCCGGACTGATTCACGCGCCGCGCCCCGATCGCGGCTTCTCGTCACGATTGCTCCCCCTCGCCTCCCGTAACCCCGGGAGGGATCCACCGTGCCTACGCTTCTTCGCTCCAAGGCGGTCGTCGCCGCATTGCTGCTCGCCGCGCTCGCCGGTTCCGGCGCGCGCGATGCCATGGGCGCCGGGTCGGCGCTCGTTCTCAACGAAGTGCTCTACGATCCGGCGGGGGAGGACGCCGGCGCGGAGTTCGTGGAGCTTTGGAACGGCTCCCTGTCTCCCGAACCACTCGAAGGGGTCGCGATCGAAGCGGGAGACGGCGCGCAGCCCGGATCGTGGAGCGCGATCTTCACGGGAAGCGCCGGCGACACGGTCCCACCCCTCGCGGCGTTTCTCGTCGGCGCCACGCGACTTCTGGGGGCGATCCAGAACGGTCCCGACGCGATCCGCCTCACGCGCGGCGGTGGCGTGCTCGACCGGGTCGGATTCGGATCGCTCGATGCCGCGGAGTTCTATGAGGGGGCGCCGGCGCTCGACGTGGCCTCGGGCGAGAGCCTGTCGCGCCGCGGCGACGGGCTCGACACCGATCGGAACGACTCCGATTGGGAGGGAGCCAGGCCGACACCCGGCGTCGCGAACCATCCCCCCTATCGCGTCGTGCTCTCCGGATCGGCGCTTCGCCCCGAAGTGGTCTGGCCCGGCGCGGAATGCGCGGCCCGCGCCAGCGTCGAGAACCGGGGGACGCGCGCGCTCGAGGCGGGCGCGTGGGAGATCGCGGTTTCGATTCGTTCTCCTGGCGACGAAGCGCCGCCGGATCTCGTCACGTCCTGGATCGAAGTGGGGCGCATCGCGGGACCTGCCCTGGCCGCCGGCGACAGCGCGCGGGTCCGCCATGCGTTCCTGCCCGATCGGGCCGGTCCGTTCGAATGCCGCCTCGTGGCGGGGCCGGCGTCCACGGCGGTCGGCGTCGCGGCTTCCCTGACGCCCGACTCGGCGCTGGTCGTGGCGCGAGGCGGCGTCGGGCCGATCGCGATCGAGGAGTTCGCCTACCGCGACGAGGGTGCCGGTGAGTGGGTCGAACTCCTGGCCACGACCGATATCGCCGCCTGGGACGCGTTCTCCCTCGGAGACGCGGGAAGCGCGCCGCGGCGCCTCCTCACGCGCGGGGGGAGCCGAGGGGCCCGCGCGGGGGAGCGGCGGGTGGCCGCCTCCGACCCCGCGCGCTTCTCCGCGCGCTTCGCCATCCCCGAAAGCCTCCTCCTCGCGACCGAGCGGGGGTGGTCGGCGCTGAACGACGGCGCCTCCAGCGCCACGGCGATCGCCCCGTACGCCGACGCCGTACGGGTGATCGGCGGCGGCGGCGTGCCGAGCGACGCGGTTCTCTACGAAGAGGGGTGGAGCGCGCGCGGCGGAAGCGTGGAGCGGCTCTCGCCGCTCCTCCCGAGCGCGTCGAGTCGGAGCTGGGCCGAATCCGTGGCGGCGGCGGGAGGAACTCCCGGCGCTCCGAATTCCGTCGCGGCCTACCGAGACGGCCCCCCGGCGCCCTCGGTGCTTCTGGCCGTCCCCGCCCGCGTGCTTCGCCGCGACGGAGCGGGGGAGTCCGGCGCCCTCGTGCTGGAACTGGGGCCGGCCGTCGCCGACCGGACGGTGCGACTCGCCATCCTCGACCTGCGCGGCCGCGTACGGCGCCTCCTGGCGGCGGGGGAGCGCTTCGGCGGCGGCGGCGCCATCCTCTGGGACGGTCGCGACGATCAGGGCCGCCAGGTCGAGCCGGGGCTCTACGTCGCGCGACTCGAAGCCTCCTCCACCGAGGGAGCGCCGCGGCGCGCGTCGGTGGCGATCGCGGTCGCCGCGCCGACGGGAGCGGCCCGATGACTCGACGCGCGACGCTTCTGCCGCTCTGTCTGCTCCTCGTCGCGGCCGCCTGCCCGCCCGCGCGGGCCGCGTTCGAATTGGGGGATGCCTCGCCGGGGTCGCTCGGCGCGGTCTCGCTGGAGGGAACGCGCCGGTGGCTCCTTCCCGAGCGCCCCGGCGACGAACGCCCCGGCGGCGCGGCGGTCGCCTTCTCCCGCGCGACGCTCTTCGCGGCGCCCGATCTCTCGGCCAATTCCATCTCGGTCGTGGCGGCCCGCGGCCCCGTCGTCGCCGAGTTCGACGTCCTCTTCGTCGGCGCGGGACCGCTTCGCGAACGGACACTCCGGCTCTCGCTCTCCGAGCGGCGTGCCCGGGCCGTGTCGCTGCGCGCCGGGCTGGAGCGCCTCGACCTGCTCCTCCCCGACTCGCCGTCGCGCGGTGGGTGGGCGCTGGACGTCGGCGTGGCGGGGTGCTGGCGCCGCGGCCCCTGCGAGGGGACGATCGACGCGATCGCCGCGCGGGCCGCGCGGAGCGAGGGGCTGGCGTCGCTCGGCGCGAGACCGGAACTGGAACTCCGCGCGTCGATCGCCTCGGGAGGAGTGCGGCTCGCCGCGGCCGACCGGTGGGGAACCCGAGGGGAGAGTAGCCCCCGCGTCAGCGTGGAGATTCCGCTCGGCGCGGCGGCGCGGCTGCGCGTCGGGCGTGGGAGCGCGCCGGCCCGAGTCGGCATCGCGCTCGCCGTCCGGCGCGGAAACTGGCTGGTGAGCGCGGGCAGGCTCGACGACGCCAGCGCCGCGACGATCGGCGCCGTGGAGATCGCGTACGCGCGGCGCCCCGACGCGAAACGGCCCGCGGAGGCCGCGGGCCGTTCGTTCGAACCGAGAGCGGGACGCCCGGAGGCGCCGCCGGAGTTACTTGAGCAGGATCAGCTTCTTCGAATCGGCGAAGCCGGGCGTGCGCAACTGGTAGAAGTAGACGCCGCTCGCCACGTGCCGGCCGGAATCGTCCGTGCCGTTCCAGCGGATCGAATAGAAGCCGGGATCGTGAGCCCGCTCGACGAGCGTCCTCACGCGCGCGCCGTTCACGTTGAAGATGTCGATCGTGACGGCCCCCCGCTGCGAGACCGCGTAGCGGATCGTGGTCTCGGGATTGAAGGGGTTCGGGGCGTTCTGGAAGAGCTCGCTCCGGTAGCGCGGCGAGGCGGAGGCATCCGACTCCTCAACCCCCGTCGCGGCGTAGCAGGCGTCCTCCTTGAAATAGTTGTTCACGATGTTCTTCATGAGCTGGATCCGCTCGCCGCCCTCTTCGATGGAGTTGAAGCTGAAGCCCATGAAGACGGCGCGCGCGCTGTCGAGCCCGACGGGAGAGTACTTCGTCGCGTAGCGCGTGGCCGCCGGCTGGTTGTTCGGGTACTTGAGGAAGATGCCCGACTTTCCGCCCGTCTGGGCCGAAGCCGACTGCTGCACCATGTCGAAACGGCTGATGAGCGGGCAGTCTCCGTTCACGTGCATCGACCGGCCCGCCGTGGGGCTCCCCAGAACGCCCGAGACGACCGGGTGGAGCGTATCTTGTGGGACGTTCTCCCAGATGTCGCGCACGAAGCGGGCGCCGCAGGTGAAGCTGAAGAAGCTGTTGTAGTCGACGCCCAGCTGGCCCAGCTCGTAGGCGACGTCGTCGCCGGAGATCCAGAAATTCCGGTCCTTGCCCGACTGCTGGATCCACGACTGGATGACCTGCTGGTCCTCGACCGTGATGTTGAACGCGGAGAGGTCGCCCGAGTGCCAGATGATCGTCTTGTACTGGATGATGGAGTTCACGTCGGTGACGGGCCACCGGTACATCGGGTCGGTCGGCGAGGAGCCGCCGAGGGAGTTGCCGATGCCGCTGCTGGGGCCGTTCACCTCCCACGTGTCGAACTTGTAGCCGAGCGACTTCAGCGCGTCGGAGATCTTCGCGCTCGACTCGCGACCGGCGAAGTGGTTCACGAAGAGGATCGTCGAGAGACTGTCGAAACAGGAGAGTGCCGGATTCGTGGCGGTTTTCACCGGCAGGATCGAGGCCGAGAAGTACTTCTGCGCGGTCGGCGCGTTGGCCGGCGCGTAGGAGGTCTGGTCGAGGCTGTCGGTCACGGCGAAGTAGTACTCGAGCGTCGTGTTCGCGGGGTAGTCCGCCGCCGGAACGTCGGCGTAGCGGAACGTCGGCAGCGCGGCCACCGACGGCGTGAGCGGGGCGCTGGCGAACGAGCCGCCGTTCATCCGGTAGTGCATGAACCCGCTCTTGTAACCGCGCGACGCGCTCACCTGCACGACGGCGCTGTCCCCGAGCGGGCTGTTGAAGTTGTCGTTCACGAAGAACGCGGTGGTCTTGAAGGTGTCGTTGTAGAGGTCGATGTCGCGCGTGATGATCGAGGGCGGCGCCGTGCCGATCACGCCGAGGGAGAGGTTGTCGAAGAGCGCGTAGGTGTTGCTGTAAGCCGATACCCCGTCGCAGTACGAGGCGGAGAGGTCCTTCAGGCCGAGGCGGTACTGGACCGAATCCCGGTTGCCCGCTCCGGGGAGGGAGATCCGCTGCCGCGCCCAGTCCTTCGAGCCGCCGTAGTAGACGAAGTTCGTCGGATTGCTCCAGAGGCTCCAGTCGCCGTCGCCGGCGTTCTTCGAACGGTACTCCGGCTCGTAGAAGAAGCAGCCGTTCAGCGGCAGATTCCGGTAGACGTCGAATTCCATGAAGACCACGTTCGCCCGGGCCGTGGCGATGGGAGGCGTGATGACCACGTTGTTGATCCGCGGTACCAGGGTCAGGATCACGGGGTCGAACGCGCTCCAGACCCTCGACGCGTTCGCCGTGCAGATGTCCTCGGTGAAGACGTTCTGTCGGATCGTGTAGTAGTCGCCCACGCCCGGGAACGTCGAGACGTACCAGCCGCCCGGGCCGCCGCCGGCGTCGTCGAAGAAGCGAACGTCGGTCCCCGACTTGACCGTGATGTTGTCGATCGTCCAACCATCGCCGTCGTAGAGGCCGTCGGCCGACGAATAGCCGACGTCGGACGTGAAGGTGAAGCGGAACGGGACCGGAATGCCCGGATCGTACTTCGCGCGAACCGTATCGGGAAGCACGACCGTGAAGGTGTCGCACCCCGCGCCGTTCGGGATCTTCCCCGTGAAGGTGGCCAGGGGAAGCCAGGTCTGATCGAGGTCGAGGACTTCCACGAAGCCGTAGTCGTAGCCCGGCTCGGCGTCGAACTTGTGGCGGAACCCGATGGTGACGACCTGCCCGAGCGGGATTCCGGTCAGATCGACGGCGTTTTCCAGATACTGCGTCCAGTCGTTGTCGTAGCCGGCGCGGTTCGAATCGTAGATCCAACTGGAGTCGACGAAGCCGCACCACCACTGCTTCCCCTGCCCGGCGCACGCGAGGAGGGAATCGATGTGCCACGCGGTCGGCTGCAACGAAAGATCCTTGTGCGTCCAGCCGCCCTCGTTGGAGGGGCTCGAGAGACTCTCCAGCGTCGTGCTGTAGACGTAGACCGTCTCCCCGGCGGCGGGCGCTCGGTTCACGCCGCGCGTCCGCTGCACGGCCGTCCCGGTCGGAGTCTCCCCCACTTCTTGAGTCGGAATCAGCGCGGCGTTCGCCGGCTCGCCGGATCCGGCCGGCGGCTGGTTCGCGGCCGGGGCGGTGCCGAACGAGGCCGCCATCAGACACGAAACGATCAGAAGGAGCGGGGAGCGAAGTCGCATGCGGGGATTCCTCCGGGAGCTAGAGGGTTCGAGGTCCAGGACGCGAGTAGGGGCGCCGACTCTTCCGCGCGATGGAGAGAGAAACGCGAGATCCAGGACCGACCATGTCGCCTCACACGAGCCAAAAAAGCAAAGATGTCGCGACAGCCGCCGCCCGGCCTCCGTGGCCGGAGAGGGACAGCGGGAAACGTGCTCACTAGTATATCTCATTTGGGGCTCCGTGGCCACGAAAAACCGTCTGCCGCCGTCACTTGCGGGACGCCACCGGCCGGACCGGAGCGCCGCCGTGGGTCCTCGCGCGGAATGGCCGCGCACACTTCCGGCGAAGACCTCGCCGGCGCTCCCCGCGAAGACGAAGCCTCCCCCTGCTCTCGAGGCGGGCGCGGCGTTGTGGGGGGCAAACCGCTCTGCTATCATGCGACGGCATAGGAGAATACGGCGCTGGCGCTGGCTCCGGCTCGCGGCCTCGGTTCTCCTGGCGCCGGGGCCGGCCGCGGCGGCCGAGGGGCGCCTGGAATCGATGGCGGCCGCGCCTGCGGAGAGCGCGGCGGCGTGGCTTCCCGACCCGGTGGAGACGATCGATGCGCCCGAGCGGCGCGACGAGCCACCGGAGTGCTGGCGCGTCCGCGCGCAAGCGGGATGGGGAGGCGCCACGCCGGCGCTCGGCCGGATTTGGTGGAGCGGCGGCAGTCGTCTCGGGCTCGAGGAAGTGGCGCTCACGAACGATCGGATGCGCACAGAGGGAGGCGCCCTCTGGGGCGCGGGCGCGCTACGGCTTGGCGCCGGCGCTCTGGCGGTCCCGAACTTCGGATTGCCCGGAGAGGCGTCGGGCCTCGTTCGACGGGAGCGCGGGTTCGGCGCCGTCGGCGCTTCGTCCCGCGATCGCGCGATGCGCGCCGCGCTGGGGAGCGGTGCCGACGTGGACGGCGCGGCGATCGCGTGGCGCGACGTCATCCGGATCGCCATCGGAGGGCTGCGGCGCGCGGAAGGCGATGTCCTCGCGCTGGAGGTTCGCCGCGAGGGGAGCACGGCCCGTTGCGTCCTGGTTCGGCGCGAGAATCGGACCGTGGCGCGCGGCGGCTTCGCGATCGCCGCCGGACCGCCGGCGAATCGCGTCGCGCTGGAAGCGGCGGCGGGCCCGGAGGGGGTGGCGGCGCGAATCGATGCCGCGGCCCGTCTGGGGCCGCTCGGTGGAAGCGCGCGGTGGCGCTACGAGCATGGGCGGGAACGTCCGGCCACGCTCGACCTCGAGGCGGCGTGGGTCGCCCGTGAGGCGGCGGCGCGCTTTCGCTGGCGGTCGTGGAGCCAGGGGGCGTCCCCCGGGACGGCCTCCTCGGGCGCCGCGCGCGGCGGCGCCGACGATGGGCGCGCGGAGGTCGATCTCCGCGCGGGGCGCGGCGGCATCGGGGCGTTCCGGCTCCGGCTCGGCACGCGCCCGACGCAGGCGGATGGGGCGGGCGGGGAGCGCTACGCGGTCGGCGATCTCGTCGTCGCGCGGGAGCCCGGCCGCACCCTTCGCCTCACGGCGGGTGACCGCGCGGTGCAGGCGGGCGAGCGATGGCGGCGGGGCCGCGCGATGGGAGCCGTGCTCGAGATCGAACGGCGCCATCGCGCGTCCTTCACCTTGACGGCCGAAGTGGTGCGCGCCGAGGATGGCGCGGGCTCGTACGGTCCGGGTTTCGACGTCGCCGGAGGCGGATCGCTCCGTGCGCGCACGCGCAGCGGGCTTCGCGCCGCGGCGCGTGGATGGATCGGCCTCGGCGTCTGGCGGTGCGGCATCGCGGTGGACGACGAGGACGTTGGCAGCGTCGATGAAACGACCGCCGGGGAATCGCGCGCGCCGCGCGTGAATCTCTGGCTGGCATGGAGCGGCGGCTCGGACGCGCGCTAGGCGCGTCGCGAACTCCCGCAGGAGGCACGATGCGTTACGCGGAACGGATGAACCTGCTCGGGACCGAGACCGCCTTTGAGGTGCTGGCGAAGGCGCGCGCGCTCGAGGCCCAGGGGCGCTCGATCGTCCATCTGGAGATCGGGGAGCCGGACTTCGACACTCCCGCCGCCATTCGCGACGCTGCGATCCGGGCGATCCAGGATGGCTTCACGCACTACGGCCCCTCCGCCGGGCTCCCGGAGGTGAGGGAGGCGATCGCCGCCCACATCTCCAAGGATCGCGGTCTGAGCGTGACCCCCGACCAGGTGGTGGTCACGCCGGGCGGGAAGCCGGTCATCACCTTCTCCATCCTCGCGACCGTCGATCCGGGCGACGAGGTGATCGTCCCGAACCCCGGCTTCCCGATCTACGAGTCGGTGGTTCGCTTCGTGGGCGCGAAGGCGGTTCCGCTGGTCCTCCGCGAGGAGCGGAACTTCCAGTTCGGAGCGGCGGATCTTGAATCGCTCCTGACGCCGAAGACCAAGATGGTCGTGCTCAATTCGCCGCACAACCCGACCGGCTCGGTCCTCTCGCCGAAGGACCTCGACGAGATCGCGGCGCTCCTGCGCGATCGGGACATCTGGGTCCTCTCCGACGAGATCTATTCGAAGGTGCTCTACGAGGGGGTCCATCAGTCGATCGCGACGCGCCCCGGCATGGCCGAGAAGACGATCATCCTGGACGGTTTCTCGAAGACCTATGCCATGACCGGCTGGCGGCTCGGCTACGGCATCATGACGCCGGCGCTCGCGAAGCACGTGGCGCGCCTCGCCACGAACGTCTACTCGCACGCGACGTCGTTCGTGCAGCGGGCGGCGCCGACGGCGCTCGGCGGCAAGCAGGACGAGGTGGTGGCGATGGTGGCGGAGTTCCGTCGGCGGCGCGAGGCGATCGTGGCGGGTCTGAACGCCATACCGGGCGTCACCTGCACGAAACCAGCGGGCGCGTTCTACGTCTTTCCGAACGTCCGCGGTCTCGGCATGAAGAGCGCGGACGTGGAGACGGCTTTATTGCAAGAAGCCGGAATCGCCGCCCTCTCGGGGACCGCGTTCGGCGCGCACGGAGAGGGGTACATCCGCTTCTCCTACGCGAATTCGATCGAGAACATCCAGGAAGGGCTGCGCCGCTTCGAGACGTTCGTCCAGAGCCACGCCCGCGCCGCGCGCTGAGCCATGAATCGGCTTCCGAAGCGGGTCCTGATCACGTTGGGGGGGAACGCGATTCTCCCCTCGCGCGGCACGGGCACGTTCGAGGAGCAGTGCGCCATCACGCGCCTGACGATGCAGCCGATCGGGGAGATGGTGGCGGCCGGCGTCGAGGTGGTGCTGAGCCACGGCAACGGGCCGATCGTCGGCAACATCCTGATCCGGAACGAGGCGGTGCGGGATCAGATCCCGCCGATGCCGCTCGACGTCTGCGGCGCCGATTCGCAGGGTGGGATCGGCTACATGATGCAGCAGTCGCTCCAGAACGAGCTGCGCCGCCAGTCGCTCGACCGGACGGTCGTGACGGTGGTGACGCAGATCGTCGTGGACGAACGCGATCCCGCGTTTCGCCGGCCGACGAAGCCGATCGGCCCCTTCTACACGGAGGAGCGCGCGAGGCTCCTGGCGAAGGAGAAGGGGTGGACGATCGTGGAGGACGCGGGACGGGGCTACCGCCGCGTCGTCCCTTCGCCTCAGCCGCTCGAGGTGGTGGAGATCGCGGCCATTCGCGCCCTGGTCGAGGACGGCGTGATCGTCATCGCCGGCGGCGGAGGCGGGATCCCGGTCTCGCGGCAGTGGGACGGAGCGCTTCACGGCGTCGAGGCGGTGATCGACAAGGACCTCGCCTCGAGCCTCCTGGCGCGGCTTCTCGGCTGCGACACGCTGGTCATCATCACCGGCGTCGACCGCGTGTCGGTCCACTTCAAGAAGCCGGAGCAGCGCGACCTCGACATCACGACGGTCGAGGAACTGGAGCGCTACCAGAAGGAAGGGCACTTCCCGGCCGGCAACATGGGCCCGAAGGTGCAGGCCGCCATCGAGTTCATCCGTGGCGGAGGGAAGGAAGTGATCATCACGTCGCCCGAGAAGGCTCGGGAGGCGATCGAGGGAACGGCGGGCACGCGCGTGCGCCGCGGCTGACGCGGTGGGCGCGAAGGGGAGGACGATGGGCGACAAGGACGTCGGACTGAAGATCGGGGGGCTGACGCTCGCCGAGGGCGGGCGCTGGGCGGTGAAGGAGTTCGACCTCGCGGTTCCCGCCGGCGCCGTGCACGTTGTCCTGGGCGAGCGCGACACCGGGAAGAGCGCGCTGCTCCAGTCGATCGCCGGATTTCGCGTGGAAGAGAAGGGAACGATCCGTTTCCCCGGCGCCGAGGGCGAGGGGCGAGAGGGCGCCGCCGCGCGCCGCCGCGGCTCGGCGTTCCTTCCGCGCGAAATTCCGCCGAGCGCGCTGCGCGTCGCGGAACGCCTGACGCTCCACCAGGCCCCGCGCTGGCTCGGGATCGGCATCGACAAGCGTCGCGCGAAGGAGCAGGCGCGCGAACGGGCCGCGGCGCTCGGGCTGGAACCGCTGCTCGACGTCCCGCTCGAGGCGCTCCGCCCGCTGGAGCGGCGTCTGGTCGAGCTGGCCGCCGCGCTCGCCGAATCGCCCGGCATCCTCCTTCTCGACGAACCGACCGGCGATCTGGGACCGCACGAGGCGCGCCAGTTCCTGGCGGCGCTTCGCAGCGCGGCCGAGCGTGCCCAGATCCCCGCCATCGTCACGACCACCTGGCCGCGCGACGCCTATCCCGAGGCGCGCGGCGTCACCATTCTCTGGCGCGGCGCGGCGCCCGTCACGGTCTCCACCACGGAGGTGACCGAGATCGCGCTGGTGGAGCGCTGGACCGGCGGCATCGGAATCAAGCGGACCCCCTCCGGCGCGCACACCGCGGGCGACATGCTCCTTCGCGCCGAGGGCCTCGTGCTCCAGGGGCGCGGGCGCGAGACCTCGCTGGCCGGGGTCGACTTCGAGGTGAACGCCCGCGAGGTGCTCGCGATCTGCGGGGCCCCCGCCGACGGGCTCAATCTCCTGCACGACATCCTGCTCGGCAGCCGAACCCCCACTCGCGGCACGATGCATTTCCTGGGCAAGGACATCGCGCGCGCACCGCGCAGGCTCCGCGTCGATTCGGGGATGACGTTCGTCAACCCGCCGCACGCGCGCGATCAGTCGATTCTGGATTTCAACGTCGACGAGAATCTGGCCCTGGGGCAGATGCAGGGGCCGCCGTTCGCGCGGGGCGGATTCCTCCGTCACGATTCTATCCGCGGCAACGCGGTCCGCGCGCTCCTCGACTTCGACATCCCGGAGACCGAGCCCGACACGCGCTTCGGCGACCTGAACCTCGGCATGCGCCAGAGGCTCATCGTGGCGCGCGAGGTGATTCACAATCCTCGGCTTCTCGTGATCCGCTCCCCGGGACAGGGTCTTTCGCTCGAGGCGCAGGAATACGTGCGGCGGACGCTCATTCTCCAGTGCGAGCGCGGGACGGCGCTCCTCTGGCTCACCGAGGAGCCCGAGGAGGCGATGCGCGTCGCCGACCGTCTGGCGGTCCTGACGGCCGGAAAACTCGTCTGGATTCCGGTCACGGAGACGATGACGCGCGAGATGATCATCGAGGAGATGTCGGGGGCGGCGGCGTGATCCTTCCGGGGCGGTGCCGCGGCGGCAAGCTTCAGTTGCTCGGAAACGCCCTCGTCGTCCTGGCGCTCTTCGCCGGGACGCAGGCGCTGGCGCTGGGGAGCGTCGACCTCAATCCCGCCGCGTGGGCGGCGCCCTGGACCGGGGACGTCGTGCTCGTTTCGGCGGGGCTCCTGTTCCTGGGCCTCGCGTTTCTCTTTCCGCTTCACGGCGGACTCCTGAATCTCGGAATCCACGCGCAGTTCCTGGTCGGCTATTCCGTCGGCGCCTCCATCGTGCGCGGCGGCATCGTCGACCCGGCGGCGCAGGCGTGGCTGGCGCTGGCGGCCGGCGTGCTCGCCGGAGGCGGGACGGGGCTCGTCATGGCGTGGCTCAAGCAGAAGTTCGCGATCCACGAGGTGCTGAGCGGACTTCTTCTGAGCGCCGCGTTCATGCCGCTGGGGAGGGCGCTCGCCGTCGACCGGGTGACGCCTCCGGCGCTGACCATCGAGCTCGGCGCCTTCGCGACGCCGCTGCGGTTCGCGCCCGGCCTCTCGCTCCCGCCGTCGTTCGTGCTGACGTGGGGAATTCTCCTCCTCTCCGCCGCGCTCGTGATCGGACTCCTCTTCTCCCACGCGTTGCGAAACGCGGTCGCGGGTTTCGCGGTGCGCGCCACGGGGGCGAACCCCCTAGCGGCGGTGGCGACCGGCGTGGAGGTGGAGCGCGTGCAGCTCGCCCTCCTCGGCCTGGGCGGTGCGTGCGCGGGTCTCACCGGCGCGCTCCAGGTCTGGACGCAGCCGGCGGTGATGCTCGAGCGCTGGCCCTTCCCGCTCGGATTCGCCGGCATGGCGGTCGCCTTTCTCGGGCTCGGCTCGGTGCGGGGCGCCCTCGTGGCCGCGCTGGTGCTGGCCGCGTGGCTCAACACGCCGGGCGCGGCGGCGGTGCTCCAGCATCCAGGGTGGGGCGCCGCGATCACGCTGGTGCTACTCTCCCCCGCGCTCTGGGTTCTTCCGCGGCTACAGCCGGAGCAGGGAGCGCCGCGATCGATCTGGCGCACGAGGCACCGCGAAGCGATCTGATCCCGTTCCGATCCCGTTCTGAATCCGTGGCCGTCTTGCGCTCCCCGCGCGCCTCCTCCTCTCCCGTCCCCGCACACCCAACCGAATCGCCCCGACGCAACCCTTTGCTGGGAGGAGGTCGCCATGGTTCGCACATGGGGAGTCGTCTTGTGGGTCTTGGTGTTGGCGGTGGCGCTGGCGGTCGCGATGCGGTTCGCGCCGCCGGTGCGCGCGCAGGGAACGGGGGGGCTCGTGCTGAACGAGCTCCTGGCCGGGCCGGCGCGCGACTGGGACGGCGACGGCGTGTTCGACGCGCGGAAGGACGAGTGGGTGGAGATCAAGAACGACGGCGCCGCGCCCGTCGATCTGGCGGCGTACCGAGTGGCGGATGCCGACTCGACGATCCGGTACGCCTATTCCGGGATCCTCGCGCCGGGGAGCGTGCTGCTCGTCACCGGCACGATGGCGCTCGACTGGCAGCGAGCCGTGGGAAGGACGGCGTCGGGGCTGAGCCTCAACAACTCGGGCGACACGGTCCGTCTCTTCCGGATCGACGGCGCCGACACGGTCGCGGTCGACGTGAAGAGCTATAACTCGATCGAGGGGGCGTCGGACCGGTCGGCGGGGAGATTCGGCGCGGGCTGGGCGCTCTTCGACGCGCTGAACGCGTACGCCGGCAGTGGCGAGCCGAAGGGGACCGGCTGCCCGCCGACGCCGGGGGCGGAGAACGGCTGCACCACCAAAGTGAGCAGCACGACGTGGGGGTGGATCAAGGCGAACTATCGGTAGGGCTCGTGTTCTATGGCGTGGAGCGAGGGGTGGGTTCGACGTCGGAACCCCCCTTCGCGTTCCTACGCCGGTTCACCGGGCGGTCAAGGTAAAGGACTGGCTCGCTCCCGATCCAAGCGTTCACGATCGACCGATCTACGTGTTCACGATGACCGAAATGCGCACCCGATTCACCATGGTGAATCCGGCGTGCCGCACGGAGTTTTGGTTCCTAGCGCACGGTCTCCCGTGCCTCGAGCCGCCACCCTCCCTCCCGCCTAGGTTGGATCCCCAGTCGCGTCGCCTTCTCGATGAGCACCGCACTCTCGGCATCACCAGGTACGAGGTCTCCTAGCCGTCGCGCGTACCAAGCGGCTTGAGCCAACGATCCTTCTTTGGATAGCTGGCGCATGATCCACCGAATACCCGCGGGGTCGGCCGCCGAGAGCCCAAAGGCTTCGAACGCTGCCAGGTCCAGCGATTCGCTCGGACTTGCATCGGAGAGCAGGCGAAGCACGAGCGCCCGAGCGAAATCCTCGGGAAACAAGGCCGCCGCCCCGAGGATCGATTCGGCTTCGGAACGGCGGCCGACCGCCAGGAGCATGCTCCCCATAAGCCGTCGGTTGTAATCGATCAGCTCCCCGCTCTCCATCCGGCTGAGCCCCTCCAGGATCCGGACGCCGCGATCGGCGTCGCCGGCGGCCGCCACGGCTCGTGCATAGCTGACGATCGGGGGGTCGATCTCGGAGAGTCCCGGCGGGGTCCGCATCGTGGTGCGAATTCCCTGTGTGTCTGGGTCGATCGCGATCAGGTCGAGATCGTTCGTGACGCGAACGAGGTACTCAGCCGACGCGCCCGGACGACGCTTCATGGTGACGACGGTGCGCAGCGTCGGGTCTTGGTACCACAAGCTCAGCGCCTGCCCATCGATCAATGCGCTCCGGATTCCCCGGCTCCCTCTGGTGACGATCGAGGTGACGACTTGGCTCCCCTTCGGGAACGTCGGAAATAGTCTCTGGAAGTTCGCACGCACTTCCTGCACGGCCTCGGCCGACTCGACCATGACGGGCTCGCTCAAGATCCACTCACGCTCGGCGCGAACTCCACGGGACCAGGCCCCGAACAGCAGGAACATCGAGAGTGCGATGAGCGCGATGAGCCTGTGCCGTCTTGCGAGTGCCGGGCCGAGAAACATGGCGGCCCCCAGCGCTGGGAGGCACGCGAAGTAGGGTGACCAATGCCGGACGAGCAGGGTGGGCATTAGGAGACTCGGAAGCATGAACGAGGCGCTGATCCACCCGACGCGTCCGAGCGGAATGGAGCCGGCGGGACCGGGGGCCTTGCGACGCTGATCAACGATAAGCAGCCCCACAACCAGGATCGCGAGTGCGCTGAACGCCCACGGGGCGCGCGCCTCCCACCAGGATGCGACGAACCCCGGAGGGGGGAGGTTGACGAGAGTTAGGAGATAGCGCAGGAGATACCGTCCCCAGCGCTCGGAGTGCTCCAGCCCGACGTACCCGGTCGAGTCGCTCTTGAACCCACTCACGGCCAGCTGCTGAATTCCTGGATGGATGAGAACCCAGAGCAAGGCGACCGCGGCGTACCCCAGGAGCTGGAAGCGCTGGCGTACGGCGGTCCGACCCACGAGCCTGTCCCAGAACATGAGTACGGGGAATGCGGCAATGGCGGTCTCCTTGCTCAAGAGCCCCGCGGTGGCACAGAGAAGCGCCGCGACGTTCCTGCCCTGATGTCGGAAAAGAAATGCTGCCATCACGAACAGGATCGCGAGGAGGTCCTGACTGCAACTGACCCAGGCGACTAGACCGGGGACCTGGCCGTAGCTCGCGAAGATCAACGCCGCGAACAGGCCCGCCCTGTGGCCGGACAGGCGCGAGACGAGGGCCTTTAGGAGGACGACTATCCCGCAGAGTGCGGTGAGATTCAGGAAGTGGCCGAGCACTCCGCTCGCGGGATCCAAGAACCGAAGGAGCTTGAAGTAGATCCCGAGGGGGATCGGCCGATAGAACTCGGCGTGCGGGTCGGGGACGAGATTCGCCAAGACGTCTCCGGTTCCCTTGAACGTCAGGAAGTAGAAGTCATCCCAAAAGTACCCCAGACCGAGGGAGGGAACGTTGAGCACGACGACTACGAGAATCGGGAGGAGCACTGGCCAGCGGTCTCGCAACTGTGGCTTTGAATCCTGAGGGGTGCCCGTCCCCCGGTGTCGCCTACGGTCCCTAGGCATGGCGCGCAGTATAACCCTCCCACCTCCCCCACTTCACGCACCCGCCGACGCCGGGGCGGAGAACGGCTGCACCACCAAGGTGAGCAGCACGACGTGGGGGCGGATCAAGGCGGACTACCGGTAACCATGTGGACCCGCTGAGCGCCTCGGACTCGCGGCGTCCGGGGCGCCGGCGGGAAGAAATCAGCGGTGGGGGGCTTGCATCCTCGGGGAGCCCGGATATTGTCTACAGAAGTCCCCCCTGTCCCGCATTCCTTCCCCCCCGCATTCCCCGATGTCCCCCCATTCCTGTGAATCATCCACCGTGCCTCGCGGTAATTCCCAGGAAAGGAGCATCCCGACCCATGCCGAGCCATCTGCTTTCACGAAGCAGCGGGTTCCTTCGCTACACCCCCGGTCGCCTCGGATTCGTCCCCTGGCTAACCCTCCTTTTCATCGCCACATCCCCGGGGATCGCCCGCGCGCAGACGGGGACGATCGCCGGCAAGGTCGTCGAGAAGAACGGCGACCCGATCCAAGGCGCCAGCGTGTTCGTCCTGGGTGTGCAGACAGGGACAATGACGGATGCGTCCGGACGCTTCCTAATTCCTCGCCTCGCCGTTGGCACCTACACGATCCGCGTGGCCATCACGGGGCATCAATCGAATGATCAAGTGGTGCATGTCGACGCGAACCGGACCGTCGTGGCTGACTTCGCGCTGGAGCAAAAGGTCGCGAAGATGCCGTTGATCCGGGTCCGAGCCAGGAAGCAGATGGCTATCGACACCGTAACCACGCAAACGAGGCATTACGTGCCGATCGAAACGGCTCGAGCTCTCCCCGTCGACGACCTGAAAGGCATCATCGAACTCAAAGCGGGGGTGACCAACCAGGGTGGCGAACTCCACTTTCACGGCGGTCGCGGCGACGAGGTGCTTACCATTGTGAACGGCATCCCAAGCCGAGATGCCCTTACTTCCGAGGGGGTCGACCTGGGCCTCCTCGCCGTCAGCGAGACGGAGATGGTGCTGGGTGGGATGGACGCACAGTACGGAAACGCGCTTTCGGGGATCATTTCGTACACGACGCGCGAGGGGGATGATGACTTCTCCGGCGAGATTCGCTACTTCACCGACCGCTACGGGGAAGCGGACAAGGCGTTCAACAACTACGAGCGCTTGAGCCTCGGCGTCGGCGGGCCGTTCGTCTTTCCGAACACGAAGTACTTCGTCGCCCTCGAAGGGACCTTTTCCGACACGTACCTCAAGAGCACCGCGGGCAGGAAGGAACACCGGCTTCTCGACTTCGTCCGGCTCGGAAATCGCCAGTCGAATCAGACGAACGTCTCGTCGAAGGTCACCTTCAACGTCACGCCCGATGCGAAACTGAATGCCGAGGTGATTCTCAACCGCTCCTCGCGCGGCCGCTTCCACAATCGGTGGAACCGCGAGGGCTTCGTCCAGATGGTCTATGACAGCACATCGCCGACCGACGGCTCGATCGCCAGCCGCTACGGCACCTGGGCCTACTACCCGCTCGACGCGACCTTTCTACCGAGCAACACCGCGGACCACCTCCCGATCACGGAGGAGGCGTACTCGCAGTTCGCGCTCACCTGGCGGCGGACCGTCTCGCCGGGGACCCTCTACAACCTCCGCGTCTCACGGCAGCGCTGGAGTAGCGAGGAGGACGTCCTCGACCGCGAACTCTGGGAGTACCAGCAGCAACCGAACCAGTATTACGACCGGGCGAATCGCGTGGAGGGGCCGTACTACGTGACGAACGGGGACTATCCGACGTACGAGAAGAAGACAACGGTCACCCACACGCTGAACGGCGATCTTTCCAAGCACGTTGGGAAGCACAACCTGATGGCCGGCGGGGAGATCGACTACAACTCCCTGGAGTTCCTCCACACGGAGTTCCCGAACGTGCTCGACGTGAACGGGAACTACGGGGCGACTCGCGACGAGTTCCGCGTCTTCAATCCGGAGGGGTCGCTCTTCGTCCAGGATCGTTGGTCGTACGAGGGTATGGTGCTGAACGCAGGGATGCGTTACGACAATTTCACGGTGGGAAACCAAATCGCGTCCTCGGAGGTGAAGGACCCCGTGAAGACGCAGTGGAGCCCGCGCGTGGGATTCGCGTATCCGATTTCCGATCGCGACGTGATGAGCTTTCACTACGGGCGCCTCTTCCAGGTGCCCGATCACCTGAACGTCTATCAGGGGCGCAACATCTCGGCGCAGGCGAGGGGGAACCCCGACCTCGAACCGCAGACGACGATTGCCTATCAACTCGGCATGCAGCATCTCTTCAGCCGCGAGATCAAGGGGCAGTTCGGCGTCTACTTCAAGGACATCTACGGGCTCCTGACGACGGTGGATCAGCAGATCCCCGGGTTCGCGCTCACCGTGCCGACCTTCGTGAACCGGGACTACGCCTCTTCACGCGGCATCGAGTTCACCTTGATCAAGGAACGGAGCCATGGGTTCGCGGGGGAGCTGAACTATACGTACTCGAATTCGACCGGGACCGCGTCCGATCCGAACCGGGCGCTCCCGACACAGGGGAACGTGCGCGACCAATTCAAGCCGACGTCGGAGCAGCCGCTCAATTGGGACCAGCGGCATTCCTTCTCGGCGACGCTCCGGCTCGGGAACGAGAAGAACTGGGCCGCGTCGTTCATCTATCAATTCGGCACCGGATTTCCCTACACGAGGCAGGAGCGCCAGCAGCGACGTCAGGATCCGTCGCTGACGAACGCCTCGCGGCTTCCGGCCACGTCGACACTTTCGGCCCAGGCCGAGCGCTTCTTCCGGGTTTGGGGCGAGGAACTCACATTCTACGTGCAGGGATCGAACCTGCTCGACGCCAAGAACATCGTGACCCTTCAGCCCGATCTCTGGCCGCAGAACCAGGTCGACGCGCAGTCCTATCGGGTCCACTACACCGAGACCGGGCGCGCGGGCGGCGCGTTCCTGGTGCCGGATCAGAACGGGGACGGTATGGAGGATTGGTACGCGGTGAACGACCCGCGCGTCTTCCAGCAGGGACGCGTGATTCGCGTCGGACTGGGCGTGCAGTTCTGACGGGCGTCCGGCCGAGATATTCGCGGAGGGGTTCAGGGCCCCGCGACGAAGTAGTAGTTGAGGCTTCGATCGTACTGTTCGATGAATTCGTCTCGCGAAAGCGGCCCGCGCTCCGCGAGCCATTGTCCCAAGAGGAAGATCCGCGACCCGATCCGATCGGTCAGCAAATCGAAAATCTGGGATGGGCTGACCCCGTAGGAGTCGGCTCCGCCGTGTCCGCATTCGAATACGATCACCGGCCTCGATCGTCGCAACGTCTCCACCCCTCCCTGGAACACGTCGAATTCGCCTCCCTCGACATCGATTTTGACGAAACGAATCGGAGTCTCAGGAGGCACGACGCTATCCAGCGCCCTCGTCGGGATCGATCGCTCCAGTACGGGAGCATCCGATGACAGATCGATTCGGCGCCGCAGGCCGCTCAAGGCCGGGTACCGAACGACTTCGTAGAACGGCTTGACGCCCGATTCGGCGCCCACCGCGAACGGAAATACTTGGACCCGGGGAAATCTCCGCGCCAACGCGTCGTAATGATGGGGTAGCGGTTCGAAGGCAAGATGCCGACCCAGAGGAGCGAATCGGATCATGTGACGCAGCATCCCGCCCTCGAAAGCCCCGATGTCGATCGCGACCGAGTCGGGCCGGAGTACGCGGCGCATCACCTCGATCGTCTGATAGTCGTAGAGGCTGTTCTTCGCTCCCGTGAGCAGGTGGTGAGCGTGTCGAACGGTTCCCTCCCAGCGACTACCGACTACCATTCGTTTCAGGAGGGCTTTCAATCCGATCTCTCCTTCCCGCTCCTACGTCTTCGCGCGCTCCAGCAGCTGTTCGGCGAGATCGGTGAGCTCCGACGTCCCGCCGATGTTCTCGATCCATCGCTTGGGAAGCGCGGCGGCTCCGTGGAACGCTCCCAACATGGCGCCCGCCACGGCGCCGTTCGTGTCGGTGTCGCCGCCGGCGTTCACGATCGCGATCAAGGTCGCTTCGGCGGGTCCCTCCTGCTCCAGCGCCCAGAGCCCGGCCTGCATTGCCTTCAGCGTGTAGCCCATCGTGTTGTCGTGGTCGAGGACCAGCGCGTCGAGGATGACGCCGGCGGAGGCCCGCACGGCGTTTCCGACCGCCGCCGGCGCGCCCGCCTCGTCCACGGCGTCCGCCAGGTCGGCCGGATCGATGCGGTGCCCCTCGAGCGCTGCGGCGATCGCGATGTTGACCGCCACCGAGGACCAGCCGCAGCGCGGGTCGTGGTGCGTCACCAGGGCGCTCCGGTTCGTCTCCTCCACGAGCCGCTCGGGATCGCGGCGCCAGCGGAGCGCGGCGGGGGCGCAGCGCATCACGGCGCCGTTCCCGGCCGCGTTCCGCCCCGTTTCCTCCCAGACGACCCTTGCCGCATCGTGCGCCGAGGCGCCCCTCTCGATCGCGTCGAGGACGCGCAGCGTGAGATGCCCGATGCCGCGTCCGTTCGCCCGCCGCCAGGCGAGGAGACGGACGGAGAGGTCCTCCACGTCGAGCCGATCGTTTTCCAAGATCGACTCGGCCAGGATCACGGTCTGCGCGAGGTCGTCGTCCCAGGGAAGCCGCTGCTCCTCGCGCGGGATGTCCCTCACGCCCTCCGGGTGGTGCCGCGCGATCAGGGTGCGCGGGTAACCCTCCACCGGGAGTCCCAGCACGTTTCCCGCGGCGAGGCCGAGAAGGGCCCCGCGATAGCGCTCGGCCAACGTCTCCGCGGACGGGGAAGCGGCGGATCGTTCCAGGATGTCGAGAAGTCGTTTCATGGTCTGCAATGGGCCTCCGTGGTCGCCGCCTTCATCAACGCTGGGAATCGTGGGCCCTCGCCGATGGGAGGGAGCACCTCGCCGGGTGGTGAAGCATGCCGCAGGGTAGCATCCCGCGCGTGGAGGAACCACCCCGCGTGCTAGGATTCGGCGACATGGTCGGCGCGCGCGTCCGGGAACTCCGCCTCTTCGCCCTCTTCTTCCTCGCGGGCCTCCTCGCGCTCGTGGGTTTGCTCATCGTGCTGGTCGCGTTGCGCGGCGCCTCTCCATCCGAGATCGTGGAGCGACTGCCGCGCTTCGTTCGGTGGATCTTGCGAAATCCGCTCAGCTACTTCCTCGCCGCGGTCCCGTATCTCCTCTCCATCGTCGGGCGCTCGCTCCGGCGCGCCCACCGCCGCGGCGGCGCTCGAGCGCTGGCCGCCGCCTTCGCCACGCGAGTCGCCCTCCCCACGGCGGCGATCGCGGCGCTCGGGCTTGGCTATCGCGCCTACCGTCACGAGGCGCCGGTTCCCTGGAGCCACGACGCCGAGGCGAGGAACGAGTCGGGCCGCGCCCAGAACCTCTTCGCCCGGGACGGCAAGATGCGCGGGATGAATCTTGTGGCGGGCCGGCGCCTGGGGGAGGCGGCGCTCCTGCCCCTCCTGCGCGACAATGTGGAGTGGATCTCGATCACGCCGTTCGGCTGGCAGGAGCGGCTGGCGGGGACGGTCATCGAGACGAACGGCGAGGCGGGGTACTGGAGCGAGAGCGACTCGGGCATCGTGGAACTGACGCGCCTGGCGCACGCGCGCGGCATGCGGGTCGCGCTGAAGTTGCACCTCTGGGTCACCGATGGCGGACACGGCGGCGGCGGGAAACTGGCGGAGATCGATCCCGGGAGCCCCGACGGGTGGCGGGCGTGGTTCGCTTCGTATCGCTCGTTCCTCCTTCGCTACGCCGCGCTGGCGGAGAGCGCGGACGTCGATCTCCTCATGATCGGCGCGGAGCTGACCCGCGCCACGACCAAACACCCCGGGGAGTGGCGCGCGCTCATCGCCGAGACGCGCCGCGCCTATCACGGACCGCTCACCTACGCCGCGAACTGGTACGAGGAGGCGGAGGGGATCGAGTTCTGGGATCTTCTCGACTTCATCGGGGTGCAGGCCTACTACCCGCTGGCCGAGCGGGCGGGGGCGGACCGTGCGGAGCTGGAGCGCGGCTGGGCGGCGCCGCTCGCCACGCTCGAGCGGCTCCACGCGCGATGGGGGAAGCAGGTGCTCTTCACCGAGGTCGGCTGGAAGAGTACCGCCGACGGCGCCGTCCGCCCCTGGGAGTGGCCGGAGGATTCGTCTCAGCTCTTGTCTCGCGTCTCGACGCGCGCCCAGGCCGACGCGTACGAGGCGTTCTTCCGCGCCGTCTGGCCCAGGCCGTGGTTCGCGGGCGCCTATTTCTGGAAATGGTACGGCCGCCACGAGCGGGCGGGCGGGACGGGCGATCCCGATTTCACGCCGCAGAACAAACCGGCGGAGGCAGTGCTGGCGCGGGGCTTCGCGGCGGCTGCGGAGGAGGCACGATGAGTTCCACGATCGATGCGCGCGTCGACTGCTCGACGTGCTGTTGCCGCAGCCCTGAGGCCGGAGCCCGCCCACCTACCGTAACTTGGTGCGGAAGGGGGGACTTGAACCCCCACGACCTTGCGGCCACTGGGCCCTGAACCCAGCGCGTCTGCCAATTCCGCCACTTCCGCACCCATTTTCTTCAGAAGCGCTTCAGAACCGACTACTATAGGTGTCCTCGCGTCCGGGTGTCAACGGCCGCGGCGGGGCGGCCGCACCGGACAAGCGTCGGTCGCGCAGCGATTTGCGCCGGGACCGGGGGTCGTTGCGCCGGGGAGCCCGCGCGTGGTACAACCCGACGTCGAACCGAACGGCACGTGGAGGCCCCCATGGCGCGTCATAGCGCGCCCCCCCAGGACAAGGATGCGGCCGAGCGAAAGGTCATCGCGACCAACCGCAAGGCACGCTTCGACTACACGGTGATCGAGACGTGCGAGGCGGGGATCGAACTTCGCGGGAGCGAGGTGAAATCGCTCCGTGCCGCGAAGGCGCAGCTGGTCGATGCCTATGCCACCATCGACGAGGGGCAGATCTACCTTCGCCAATTGCACATCAGCCCCTACGATCCCGCTTCCTACGACAATCACGAACCGATGCGAACGCGGCGACTTCTTCTCCACAAGGCGGAGATCCGGCGGCTCCGCACGAAACTCGAGGAAAAGGGGCTCACGATGGTTCCGCTCTCGCTCTACTTTCGCGACGGCAAGGTGAAGGTAGAGCTGGCGCTGGTTCGCGGCCGACGCGAATACGACAAGCGCGCGAAGATGGACGACCGCCGCGCGAGAAACGAGATCCGCAGCATCATGCGGGGAGAGCGGCTCGAGTGATGTCTCTCGGCGGGACGCGCGGCTCCGTCACGGTTCGGTTCGTTCGCTCCCTCGCCCTCGCGATCCTCCTGCTGGCGGCCGCGGCCGGCGCCGTCGTCCCCGCCATGGCGCAGCGAAACGCCGCGCTCGCGATCCGCGTCGTGCGGCCCGACCCCGCGCCGGTGGAGCGGATCCCGCTCACCGTCATCGACGACGTCCGCTACGTCTCGACGAACGATCTGGCCCGCGTCTTCGGCGCCACCAAGTACTGGCGGCCCGAGATCCAGAAACTTTCGCTCCGGATGGGCGAGCACACGCTGCGCTTCACGGTGGACGCTCCCGTCGTGCTGGTGGACGAGGGGGCGCGAAATCTCGCGGCGCCGGTGCGGTTGGTGAAGGGCGTCGTCTGCGCGCCCGAAGCGATCGTGGCGCTCCTCTTCGAATGGGGCGTCGTGCCCGACGCCACGTTCGACGAGGCGGAGCGCGTCATCCGTTTTCGCGTGGAGCCGCACGCGGTCCGCCAGGCGCAGCTCTACGCGCGAAATCGCGTCACCGAAGTCGTCGCCGCGCTCTCGAAGAGCCTCCCCGCCCGCATCCTCTACGCGACCCCGACCGAACTGCGCTTCCTGCTCGAGGGAGGCACGCTCGACAGCGCGCGCGTCTTCTCGGGAGGTGTCGTGGCGGACGGGTGGATGCGCGAGGTCGTCGGCGGCGTCGAGTGCCGCCTGGCCCTGACCGAGGCGGCCCGCGGGTGGGCGTTCAACGTTTCGGCAAACCGGCTGAAGCTGGCCGTGACCGACGACCAGAGCCTGGTGGACGCGGGACTCTTCAACGCGCTCGAGCCGATCCGGATGGGCGGCGCCGACCGCCGCGTGCGGACCATCGTGCTCGATCCGGGGCACGGCGGGACCGACGGCGGCGCCTCGCTACCCGGCGGGCAGGTGGAGAAGGACGTCGCCCTCGACGTGGCGCGCGCGCTCCGGACCGCGCTCCAGAACCGCCTCGGCGTCCGCGTGATTCTCACGCGCGAGGGAGACCAGGACGTCCCGCCCTCGCGCCGCGCGGCGATCGCGAACGGCGCCGATGCCGATCTCTTCGTCAGCATCCATCTCGACAACGAAGGCGCCGTGCGGGGCGGCGGATTCCGCGTGCTGACGCTCCTCCCGGCCCCGTCGCCTAGCGAAGCGCCGGTCGCGCCGCTCGCGATCGGCGGCGGCGCCCGCGCTGCCGCGCGGATTCCGTGGCGCGGCGCCCAGCTGCCCTCGGCGGGCTCGAGCATGGCGCTCGGCCAGTCGGTCGCCGACGCGCTACGGCGCGTCTTCCCGGCCACGCCGACGGTGATCGTCACGGGGCGGCTCGGGATCCTGGAGCCGATCTTATGCCCGGCCATCGTGCTGGAATCGGCGCCGACCGCGCGGAGCGGACCGGAGTCGATGAGCCCGCGCTCCTACACGATCTTCGACTACACGCAGACAGTGGCTCGCGCGATCGAGGAATTCGTGCGCCGCTCGAACGCGTCATGATGACCGGCAAGGGGAAGTGGATCGCGGTCGTGGTGGGCCTCCTGGTGGCGACCGCGCTCTGGATCTACCTCGCGCGCGGCCCAGGCCGCCCGGGGCAGGCGTCGCCGGGGCGCTTCGTTCCGCTGGCGGCGGAGCTGGAGGGAATTCGCGGAGTCTCCCTTTACTACGGCGTCCCCGGCTCCGACAGTCTGGGCGTGGAGCACCGCGACGTCGTCGTGAAGGACCGTCCCGCCGACCAGGTGCGCGCGATTTACCGTGAACTCGTCGCCGGGCCGTCCGAGAATCACGTGGCGCTCTTCCCCGAGGGGACCGAGCTCGTGAACGCCTATCTCACGCCGCACGGCACGCTCTATCTCGACTGGAATCGGACGCTCGTGCAGGGATTCCGCGGTGGGAGCGGGCGCGAGCGGCTCTTGCTCGGGTCGATCGTGCGGACGGCGGCGGAAAACCTACCGGAGGTGGAACAGGTGGCGATCCTGGTGGATGGAAACCCGATCGAGACGATCGGCGGGCATTACGACGTGCTGGCGCCGCTGGCCGTCTCGGAGTGGCGATGAGCGTCGTCACGCCGCGCCCCGGTCGCCGCGGCACGCTCGGCGTCTTCGATTCGGGAATCGGCGGCCTCACCGTCGTGCGCCACCTGCGCCGGCTCCTTCCCGGCTGGCCGATCGTCTACTTCGGCGACACGGCCCGCGTTCCGTACGGCACCAAGTCGGACGCCACCGTGCGCCGCTTCGCGAGCGAGGCGGTCTCGTTCCTGAAGCAGTTCGAGGTGAGTCAGATCGTGGTCGCCTGCAACACCGTTTCGGCTGTGGCGATCCGCGCGCTCCAGAAGCACGATCCCCATCTCCCGATCGAAGGGGTGATCGAGGCAGGGGCCGAGGCGGCGGTGCGCGCCACGCGGAGTGGACGGATCGGCATCATCGGCACGCGCGCGACCGTGGCGAGCCGAGCTTACGAGCACGCCGTGGCCGCGGTCGCGAAGCGCGCGGGAACGAAGGCGCGCGTCTTCTCGCACGCCTGCCCGATCCTCGTGCCGTTGGCGGAGGAGGGGCTGGAGAACAGCGCCGCCGCGCGCGCCATGCTGAAGGTGTACCTGGCGCCGCTCCAGGCGAAGAAGATCGACACGCTGATCCTGGGCTGCACCCACTACCCGCCGTTTCGCCGCGCGCTCACGTCGGTCCTGGGACCGCGCGTGCGGCTCATCGATTCCGGCGAGGCGACGGCGCGGCGCTTGGCGCGCGCGCTCGGAGAGAGCGCCCGCGGCGGACGCGGATCGCTCCGCTGTTACGTGTCGGACATCCCTCGCCAATTCGAAGCGATCGGCGCGCGGTTCCTGGGCCACCGCATGGGGCGCGTGTGGCTCGTGCCGCAGGACGACCTTCCATGGTTCGAACGCCGCCCCGTGCGAGGGGGGCGGAAATGAGCGGCCGAAAGAGCGCCGGAGGGCGTGTGGACGGGCGCCGCGTGGACGAACTTCGCCCCGTGAAGATCACGCGCGGCTATTTGAAGAATGCCGAGGGCTCGGCGCTGATCGAGATGGGCGGCACGATC
>ERZ1292630.395-Hain-H41-02um-R3-395-length-46451-cov-8_pt2 | contig 28064 bp, 16 predicted proteins | sample MGYA00564408_ERZ1292630 | MGnify/ENA primary metagenome ERZ1292630 (study PRJEB36523, sample SAMEA6512641) | groundwater metagenome | collected 2019-01-08 | study: AquaDiva: Metagenomics assemblies of 32 groundwater samples
GCACCGACATCGCGCGCACACACCCGCTCTTCCCCCCTTCCTTCCTCATCGTGCCACGCTCGTAGTGTGTCGGTCCTCTCAGAAATCTTGGGCCCTCTTTCCATCGAGGGATCCCATGGTGGTATTACCGCCGTGCGTCACAGACCTGCGTTCGTCCGTTGTGGTGTGGAACAGCTTTCCTTCTCTCGTTCGGAGCGAACCATTTTTTTTTCTCTCTTTGTCCGCAATGTTCGGGCTGTGGCGGAAGTTGGTCGGGGTCGCCAGCCGTTTGCGGGGTTACCTCTCTTCACTGGCTAGACGCACGCCAGCGACTCCTCCGCGCACGTCTTCGGCGGTGCCGCGGGAGGAGGCCGCAGTGTCGTCGTGGAGCGCGACTGCGGCGCAGCTGGTGAGGTACGCCGCCATCGCGTGGCTCGTGGCCGCCGTGGCCCTCTTCGCGCTGCTGATGCTTGTCGCCGTGGCCTGTATGATCGTGTTCTCGTCGGTTGCGGGAGCGACGGCCGTCAGGTTGTGGGTGCTCAGCGAGCTCCCTGGCAGCGCGAGCATCGACGTGCCGCTGCATTTTCAGCGCGTTCCCCACGCTCCATCCTCCGATGCGGTCGCGGTCGGAGGTACTCGCGAGGATGCTGCCTGCAGTGGGGCACCCTCTTCCTCGGGGCAGGCGACGTGGTCATTCGTGGTGCCGTGCTTTCACGATCCCGATGGCCCACGCGACATCGACACGCGCCTGCAAGAGACGATGGCGGCTTGGCACGAGAAGCTTTCGTCCGAGGACCCTCCCCCCGCCGCGTCGCCAACTTCCGCGTCCCCATCCGACTCCTCTGCGTCGTTGGTCGCGAAACTGGATGTGATGGCGAAGCGAGTGTTCACTCTGAGGGAGGAGGAGGAACCGGCCGTGGTCAAGACGACGACGACGACGAGTGCGAGTGGGGCCGCCCACACTCGCTCGGACCTTGTCGTTCTACCGGCCACCACGAATGTGCTGCGCGTCGGGCCGTATACATTCCATAACGGCCTGTTCCTTCCGTCCGCGCATCGGCACCTCCGGTTCTCCGGCGCGCACGCGTTCGACGTGCACATCGACCTCGTCCTTGCAAACAGCTACGTCTCTGGCGGGTCGCAGAAGTACGACTGCCAGCTGGATGAGGAAGCGCCGGCGGTGATCAACGTGGGTGCCGACGTGCTCGCCTTCATCGACGAGGGCCCCTTGGGCAACGCGCGGCGGTCACCGCTCGACGCGGGGCTGCGTCCGATCGCCACCGGGGGTGCGAGCGTGACGATGAAGCCGCGATCCCGCTGGCTGCTGCGGGTGCTCGACACCCTGCTCTTCCTGCCGATGATGCTGTTCGACTATGACGGTCACCATCGCACAATCGTATCCGTGACGCTGTTTTCCGGCTTCGCGCCGGGCCCGTTCGTGCAGTCGCTGCTGCGCTTTGTGTCGGGCAGCATTCACGCGGACCTTCCGTGGGCAGCCCGAAACCGCGAGTGCGCGGAGCGCCGCCTTGTCGTCCACGGGGCGCGACTCCGAGTTACCGCCGAACCAACGGGCGGAGCGGCGTGGTGGCTCTATCATTACCCCTGGATCACCTTCTGTGCGCTCTCGGTTGTGCTGGGTGCCTTCCAGGTCGCGACATTCTTCGGGGTGATTACGGTACTGGCTGGTCTGGCTGGGTATCTTTATGTGCAATACTTCGGCAACACGGGATCTCTCCCTCACGCGAAGCCACCCTCTCGGTCGCCGGTGCGTCAACCCGCCGCGCGCCAAGCGGAAGTTACTGCGTCCGTCGCCGCTGCTCGGCACCCCCAACCCTTTGTCGCGGTCAGTGCAGCGGTTGGGGCAGCAGCCGCAGGTGTGTCCCCGGACCGGAGCTCAGCTGCTGCCGCCGCCTTGATGAAGAGGGTTCACTTCGACGGCGCCGCAGCGGACGCGGGCTCCGGCGGCCGGGGTAGCCAAGTCAAGCGACGTGGCGGTGGTGGCGGGCGTCCCGCGGCGGCGCCGTTGGTTGTGAACATGGAGCCCCCTCCTGGGTCGCCTCCTGGATCCGCTGCGGCGCCACTCACGACGGTCGGCCGTGCATCCAACGTCGATGGCGATGGGGGCAGCCGAGAGGAGGAGGCAAGCGTGGTCTCGAGTGCGACCGTCGACACATCGAGAGTGACCGGTGCGAAACAGCCGCGGAATCCAGCAATGGCATCGAGCGGCGCCGGCTTGAGGCGGCGCCTTTCGCATGTCCCTTCAGGTCAGGAAGCGACCGCCGCGCCGCCCGCATGATGATGCCCCCAGTCGAAACCCTCCTCTCCGTCTCAACTCACAGTTCCGGTTGTTGCCTCCACATAGAGTGGTCCGTTGCGTCCCTTCGCGCTGACAGAGCCTCTCCTCTTTCCTGTAACGCGCGCGATGACTGACTACAAGGTCAAGGACATGTCGCTGGCCGAGTGGGGCCGCAAGGCGATCGAGCTAGCCGAGAACGAGATGCCCGGCCTGATGGAGGTGCGGCGCGAGTTCGCAGGGCAGCAGCCGCTGGCGGGCGCGAAGATCGCCGGGTGCCTGCACATGACGGTGCAGACGGCGGTGCTGATCGAGACGCTGAAGGCGCTCGGCGCGGAGGTGCGCTGGTCGAGCTGCAACATCTTCTCGACGCACGACGGCGCGGCGGCGGCGATGGCGAAGTCGGGCGTGCCGGTGTTCGCGTGGCGCGGGGAGACGGAGCCGGAGTACGAGTGGTGCGTGCAGCAGACGATCCGCGGCTTCAGCGGCGACGGCCTGCCGAACATGATCCTTGACGACGGCGGCGACCTGACGAACCTGATCCTGGACCACCACCCCGAGATCGCGCCGAAGATCATCGGCATCTCGGAGGAGACGACGACGGGCGTGAAGAACCTGTACAAGCGCGTCAAGGCGGGCACGCTGACGATCCCGTCGATCAACGTGAACGACTCGGTGACGAAGTCGAAGTTCGACAACCTGTACGGGTGCCGCGAGTCGCTGGTGGACGGCATCAAGCGCGCGACGGACGTGATGATCGCAGGCAAGACGGCGCTGGTGTGCGGGTACGGCGACGTCGGCAAGGGGTCGGCGGCGGCGCTGCGTGCGTTCGGCGCGCGCGTCGTGGTGACCGAGGTCGACCCGATCAACGCGCTGCAGGCGTGCATGGAGGGGTACCAGGTGGTGCGCGTCGAGGACATCGTCGACCAGGCGCACCTGGTCGTGACGACGACGGGCAACGACGACATCATCACGTCGGAGCACATGCCGCGGATGCGCGACGACGTCATCCTGTGCAACATCGGGCACTTCGACACGGAGATCCAGGTCGCGTGGCTGAAGGCGCACGCGGTCGAGCGCGTCGAGATCAAGCCGCAGGTGGACCGCTTCAAGATGGCCAGCGGGCGCCACATCATCCTGCTCGCCGAGGGCCGGCTCGTGAACCTGGGCTGCGCCAACGGGCACCCCTCGTTTGTCATGTCGAACTCGTTCTGCAACCAGGTGCTCGCTCAGATCGAGCTGTACACGAACCGCGCGACGCACAAGTACGCGCGCGGGCCGCAGAAGGAGGTCTTCTTCCTGCCCAAGGAGCTCGACGAGAAGGTCGCGGCGCTGCACCTGAACCAGCTCGGCGCGCGCCTGACGACGCTGACGCCCAAGCAGGCCGCGTACATCGGCGTCGACGTCAAGGGCCCCTTCAAGCCTTCTCACTACCGCTACTGATCATTGCTGGTCTGGTCGATGGACCATTCCGCAACCGCACCGTTTGTGATGCGGCCCAAAGAGGTAACTATCTCTCTCCTTCTATCTTTCTCCTCAACTGGATAATTGACGGCCACGTGACGGTGAAGCGGCACCGAGGGCCACTTTTTAAAAAGGGGGGGTGTATGAGTGGTGGGACAGCGTGGTGTTGCGGCCGATGGCCACATACGGTGATGTCGCACTCATGTCATCCTTCCGTCCCCCTCTCCTTCACGGCCGATTTCTCGCTCACAGTCATCGTTGTCACTCACGCTCCTACCCACTGTCGCCGCAGTCACGAAGATTTGGCGCATGTCGACGACGATCTTCCGACCACCGGACCGCACCACCACCACGATCGGCGAAATGGGTCACCCTTCCATCACAGTCGCGATGCTGCTGCTTTCCCCTGCCAGCCGGAGGGCCCAGGAAGAGGAGGCAGAAGAGGCCTCGGAAGTTTGCATCGCGCAGCCGCCTCCGCTCACGGACCGCATTGTGCACCAGCTCGAAGATTTTACGGGCGATGCCATCACGCCGGCCAGCCAGCCAACGCCATCCTCGCGAGGGACGGCCAGCTACAACACGCAACTTTCGTTTGCCGACAGCGCTATCACACCCACGCCGTTCTTGTCCCACCTGCGGGCCGCACCCGGGCTTATCACTCGCTTCGTGCCACGGCAGAAGCGATCGCGGACGCCCGACGCCCCCCTTCGCGCGAGCGGTGCCGCCGAGGACAGCTCGTCTCAGGGGTCGGCCGTACTCCCGTTGACGTGGGGCATAGGCCCATCGGCTTCCACGTCGCCCGACGAACCCCTTCGATCCTGCGCCGCGGCGGCCGCCGCATCGCCTCCCGGGTCGGAAGGCAATCGCGAGGACGCGCCAACGCATCCTCAGAAATTGGTGGAAGAGCATCCTGCAGCCGCCATGCCCGCCCTCCCCGCCCCCGCCGCCATTGACGAGCAAGGGAGTGGCGACGAATGCGACGACGACCACGCGTCGCACGCTGACGCTGCCGAGGGGCCGTGTCTCCCCGGCCGCATGCATGGCCACGACGATGCGGTGGTGGTGCACGGCAGCGACAGCGACACCAATGAGGCGGAGCCACGAAAGGGAGGGACCTCGTCGAAGGAAGGTGCCGCCTCTCCCCCCAGCACGACGGTAACGGTAGCCGTGGCGGCGGCGTCCCCGGCGTTTCAATCGTCGCGGATGAGGTTCGTGGCGGAGCGCATCCGCCGCCGCGCGCTGCATCACTTCTGGCTCGTGTCCGAGCTGCGCGAGAGGGTGCGCCAGCGATCCAACGACGACGCCCTGCCGCCAATGAGCCTCGAGCAGGCGAGGGCGTTCCACAGCGTGGTGGGATTGGGGCGCAGCGCGTTCATCTCCGGCGGTGCCGGCACGGGTAAGAGCATCCTACTGCACCACATCGTGCGGGGTCTCGAGGAAAAGTTCAGCGCGTCCCACGGCGCGAACCGCGTCATCAACTTGGTGCGAGTCACGGCCCCTACGGGTGTCGCGGCCGTGAACATCAACGGGCAGACGCTGCACTCCTTTGTCGGCTTCTCGGTCGATGACGAGGGACCGCCCCCGAACATCGACCGCACCATCAACGCGATGCGCCGCACCCACGCGGAGAGTCGCTGGCTGGCCACGGCCGTGCTCATCGTCGACGAGGTGTCCATGGTGACCCCGAAATTTTTTCAGCACATCTCCGACGTGGTGCAAGCGCTGAAGGGCAATCGCCAGCCGTTTGGAGGCATTCAGATGGTCCTCATTGGTGACTTTCTGCAGCTACCGCCCATCAAGCGCCGCAGAGAGGGCCACCAGGAGGGAGGGGGGGGAGAAGGGGAGCATCCCGTGCCGCCGAAGTACGCCTTTGAGACCGCCGCCTGGAGGCACCTCAGCCCGGAGGTGCACCTGCTCAAGCAAGTGTTCCGCCAGTCGGATCCGGTGTTCATCAACTTGCTCAACGAAGTCCGGTTCGGGAAACTATCGAATGAGGGGTTCGCCACGCTACGGGCGCTATCGCGTCTGGACGAGCGCAGCGGCAACGGTCCGAGCGAGTCGTATGAGACCCATTTTCGTGAGGCGCGGACCGCCGTGCACCACCACGCAGGAGGAGGAGGAGGAGCGGAGTCTGCCGCCGAGTCGCGAAAGCTGAAACTACGAAGCAGGCGACAGCTTGTCGAAGAACTCAACCAGTGGCAGTTTGAGTCTATTCCTGCTGTCATGCAAGGCGAGCCGTACGAGCAGTATTTGGCGCTCCAACAGTCCACGTCGCAATACGACGCGCGGCGCCTGATGACCGACTGCCCTTTCGCCGTCACGCTCAACTTGTGCGTCGGCACGCGGGTCATGCTCGTCAAGCAGCTGTCGGTGCCACTTGGATTGGCCAACGGCAGCCTTGGCGTCGTGGTTGGCTTCGTCCCTGCTGCGGAGGCGGTTTGCGAAGAGGAACCGAATTTGGTGGTTGAAGTCCACCGGCTCAACCCGTCGCAGCGGCTGCCCGTCGTCCGATTCGACCGCGGCATCATGTTTCCGAGTGAGGATGTCGCCCTGGACTCGCCCGCCGCCGCCGACGACGTCAGCGGTAGTGCCGGTCGGGTGTATCACCCGCACGTGGTGATTTCGCCGCGGCTCCACAGCATCGCCGACCCCGCCTCCCGGGACGGGCCGCCGCTCGCCACGTGCCTGCAGATTCCGCTGGTGCACTCGTGGGCGATTACAATCCACAAGTCTCAGGGCTTGTCTCTCGACGCCGTGGACGTCTCGCTGTCATGCATGTTCGAACCCGGACAGGCGTACGTCGCGCTCAGTCGGGCAAGGTCGATCTCTGGTTTACGTGTTCATGGTTTGGAGAGCACCTCCATCCGAGCGTGTGTGCGGGCGAAGGCGTTCTACCAGAGTCTCGAGGAGGAGATGGCGGCGGCGCGGTTGGCTGTGGATGGACGATAGAAGCCGTGGTTCGGTCGATTGCTACATTTTCACACCACACAGCTCAAACATACAGTCGTCGAGATTGGGCAGAAGGAGGATCACATTGCGTCGCAATGTGCATTTCTTGCCACAATCATCTCACGGAAAAAAAAGTTTTAAATTGACAGTAGTGAATACTCTCGCTCTCTCCTCTCAGTAACAAAGAAAAATGTTGGCAAGTCAGTCCGCTTCGCTGAGGGTTCACGATCCCGAACTGCAGGACATCATCGACAAAGAAACGGCTCGTCAGTTCCGTGGATTGGAGATGATCGCGAGTGAAAACTACACCTCGAGGGCCGTGATGGAGTGCCTTGGCTCGACGCTCACCAACAAGTACAGCGAGGGCGAGGTGGGTGCTCGGTACTACGGAGGCAACGAGTACATTGACATGGTGGAGGCCTTGGCGAAGAAGCGCGCCCTTGCAGCGTTCAAACTCGATCCCGCAGTGTGGGGGGTCAACGTGCAGCCGTACAGCGGCTCTCCCGCGAACTTCGCGGTGTATACCGGCTTGCTGCGGCCGCATGATCGCATTATGGGTCTCGACCTGCCATCCGGGGGCCACCTGACCCACGGCTACTACACGGCCAAGAAGCGCATCAGTGCCACGTCCATCTTCTTCGAGTCCCTTCCCTATAAGGTCAACGACGCTGGCTTCATCGACTACGACAGCATGCACACGCTGGCTACCACTTTCCGTCCGCAAATGCTTGTTCTCGGCGCCAGCGCTTATCCCCGAGACTTCGACTATGCGCGCGCGCGGGCGATCGCGGACGACGTCGGTGCGCTGCTGATGATGGACATGGCGCACATCGCGGGTCTCGTGGCCGCTGGCGTCCTGAAGTCGCCCTTCGAGCATTGCGACATCGTGACGACCACGACGCACAAGTCCCTGCGCGGACCGCGCTCGGGGATGATCTTCTTCCGCAAGGTGAACCGCTCAACGCCGCCAGCCCCCACGGACTTCGAAAGCCGCATCAACCAAGCGGTGTTCCCCGGGCTACAAGGGGGGCCGCACGAGCACCAAATTGCGGGCATCGCCACGCAGATGAAGGAGGTAGCCACGCCAGAGTTCGCCCAATACGCACGCGACGTGCAAACCAACTGTCGCGCGCTCGCTCGGGAGTTGATCGCGAAGGGGCATCAGCTCGCCTCTGGCGGCACGGACAACCACCTGCTCCTGTGGAACTTGCGTCCACACAACCTCACCGGCTCCAAGTTCGAGAAGGTGCTCGACGCGATCTCGATCAGCGCCAACAAGAACTCCATCGCAGGGGACCAGAGCGCGCTGACGCCGGGCGGCGTGCGTCTCGGCACCTGTGCGTTGACCTCGCGCGGCTTTACCGAGGCGGAAATGATCAAGGTCGCGGCCTTCCTGGACCGGGCGCTGCGCATCGCAGTTGTGGTACAGGAATCGGCTGGCGGCAAGGCGTGCAAGCTGCAGACCTTTGTCGATGCCCTTCCGACCAACGCCGACATCATCGCCCTCCGCGGCGAAATTGAGGCGCTTGCCGTCACGTTCCCGCTGCCCGGCGTCGACACCGCTAGCATCAAGTACCGCGACGGGCTTCCGGCGAGCCACTGATACCCTTCGCTTTTCCCGACCGGTTCGTCATTCTCCCGGCATAGGGGCCTTTCCTGCTTTTTCCCCCAAAACTCACTTTTTTTACCCCAGTCGGTAACGACGGGGGGGATCTCGTCGTCTCTCTTCTCAGAGACGTGGTAAAAACAGCATTGGGGGGGAGCTAGGACCCTCGCGCTCAGCATCAATCACTGAGACGGCGAACAACTACCTAGGTCCCTCCTGGCCACCAGGACCCCATGCCGTGGCATATTGTCGCTCTCGCTATGGATGTCGGTCGAGGAGGGCATTCTATTGTGTGTCGTGAAGTGCAAAATCGAGAGACGCCGAGAGGCAGCCGCACGTGCCGCCGGATACCTCCGTCCGCCGGATACGGGCGATGGAATGGGCTACTTACGATGGGTCGCGGCGATGGAATGGCACCAGCGACGACAATGTCAACCTGCCTATGATGTAGGGGAGGGGGCTGCATCGAAGTCGCACACACTCCTCTTTCCTGTAACGCGCGCGATGACTGACTACAAGGTCAAGGACATGTCGCTGGCCGAGTGGGGCCGCAAGGCGATCGAGCTAGCCGAGAACGAGATGCCCGGCCTGATGGAGGTGCGGCGCGAGTTCGCAGGGCAGCAGCCGCTGGCGGGCGCGAAGATCGCCGGGTGCCTGCACATGACGGTGCAGACGGCGGTGCTGATCGAGACGCTGAAGGCGCTCGGCGCGGAGGTGCGCTGGTCGAGCTGCAACATCTTCTCGACGCACGACGGCGCGGCGGCGGCGATGGCGAAGTCGGGCGTGCCGGTGTTCGCGTGGCGCGGGGAGACGGAGCCGGAGTACGAGTGGTGCGTGCAGCAGACGATCCGCGGCTTCAGCGGCGACGGCCTGCCGAACATGATCCTTGACGACGGCGGCGACCTGACGAACCTGATCCTGGACCACCACCCCGAGATCGCGCCGAAGATCATCGGCATCTCGGAGGAGACGACGACGGGCGTGAAGAACCTGTACAAGCGCGTCAAGGCGGGCACGCTGACGATCCCGTCGATCAACGTGAACGACTCGGTGACGAAGTCGAAGTTCGACAACCTGTACGGGTGCCGCGAGTCGCTGGTGGACGGCATCAAGCGCGCGACGGACGTGATGATCGCAGGCAAGACGGCGCTGGTGTGCGGGTACGGCGACGTCGGCAAGGGGTCGGCGGCGGCGCTGCGTGCGTTCGGCGCGCGCGTCGTGGTGACCGAGGTCGACCCGATCAACGCGCTGCAGGCGTGCATGGAGGGGTACCAGGTGGTGCGCGTCGAGGACATCGTCGACCAGGCGCACCTGGTCGTGACGACGACGGGCAACGACGACATCATCACGTCGGAGCACATGCCGCGGATGCGCGACGACGTCATCCTGTGCAACATCGGGCACTTCGACACGGAGATCCAGGTCGCGTGGCTGAAGGCGCACGCGGTCGAGCGCGTCGAGATCAAGCCGCAGGTGGACCGCTTCAAGATGGCCAGCGGGCGCCACATCATCCTGCTCGCCGAGGGCCGGCTCGTGAACCTGGGCTGCGCCAACGGGCACCCCTCGTTTGTCATGTCGAACTCGTTCTGCAACCAGGTGCTCGCTCAGATCGAGCTGTACACGAACCGCGCGACGCACAAGTACGCGCGCGGGCCGCAGAAGGAGGTCTTCTTCCTGCCCAAGGAGCTCGACGAGAAGGTCGCGGCGCTGCACCTGAACCAGCTCGGCGCGCGCCTGACGACGCTGACGCCCAAGCAGGCCGCGTACATCGGCGTCGACGTCAAGGGCCCCTTCAAGCCTTCTCACTACCGCTACTGATCATTGCCGGTCTGGTCGATGTGATGGTGATTCCTCCCTCCCTCTCGCTCACTCTCTCATTCTATCTGACCCAACTCTAACGCTGCTTTATTCATGTCCAAGTCGCGGCGGCTTGTCATCCCGGCTCCTTTGTGGTTCGTGCAAGTAACGTCAATTTAGCGCTGTCGCCCCTCGCTAGCCTTGGGGGGGAGAAGGCATAACTGCTGACGGGAACTCAGTCCACGTTGACGCACTGATTCATGTTAGGTGCACGATGGCAACGCATGCTGTCGCTGGTTGCAGTGAGTGACAGTTTATCATACGGCTGGGTGACAGCGACGCACGCGAATCGGTTCCTTTCCCTTTAGTTCTTTCGTCTTTTTCGGCTTCGTGGTCGTGCCGCCGATGGCGCAGCGGTTGAGTTCCTCGTCCAGCTCGAGTGCCCACAGTGGAGCGGCCGGCGGTTCTGGCTCCGCCAAGGTCGCCGATGGTCGTTTTTCACTGCGGGCCAAGCTCGGCGCGGGATCGTTCGGAGACATCTTTCTGGGCATGGACCATTGGAACGACGATCACCTGGTGGCGATCAAGCTCGAGCACGTTCGCGCCCGCTGCGCCCAGCTCGCCTCGGAGCATCGGGTGTACAAGTCGCTCGCGGGCTACTGGGTCGACCGCGTCGGCATCGCGCACCCGCCCGTTGGCGTCCCCACGGCGCGGTGGTTCGGCCGCGAAGGCGACTACCTCATCCTCGTCATCGACTTGCTGGGTCCATGCCTCGAGGAGCTGCTCACGTACTGCGACCGACGGCTGTCGCTGAAATCTACCATGATGCTCGGCATACAGATGCTGCATCGGCTGGAATTCGTCCACGGCGCCCACTTCCTCCACCGCGACATCAAACCGGAAAACTTCTTGATGGGCATCGGCGCCAAGGCGCATCACTTGTACGTGGTGGATTTTGGACTTGCAAAAAAGTACTGGGACGCCCGGCTTTCCAGCCACATTCCATTTCGCGAAGGGAAGCCACTGACCGGCACCGCCCGGTACTGCAGCGTGAACACCCACCTCGGCTTCGAGCACTCGCGGCGTGATGACGTCGAATCCGTCGCGTACCTGCTCGTGTACTTGCACAAGGGCCGTCTTCCGTGGCAGGGCATCAAGGCGCAAGACCCGTCGCAACGGACCACTCGTATCGGCGAGGCCAAGGTGGCGACCGCCCCGGAGGTCGTCGGCCGTGACTGTCACCCGGTGTTCACAAGGTTTCTCAGATACTCGAAGTCACTCAAGTTCGAGGAGACGCCCAACTATGCCCACGTCCGAGACTGGTTCAAGGAAGCCGTTCTTCACAGTTCGCCGTTTCAGCCAACGTACCCGGTGAACACGTCCCACTCGCACGCCGCGCAGCAGCAGCAAGCTCCGAGTTCATCCGGACCCGTCTCGGCGCCGACGACCGCCGAGCGGGACAGCTCCCAAACTCAACAGCCGCAGCAAGCACAGCCTGCCGCTCCGGTGCCGCAACACCACAACACGATCGACTGGATTTTTGATTGGGTAGAGCGTCGTCGACAACAACTAGCGAACAGGAACGCGAGCTTGCGATCCGGCCACACGCAGCACCATCGCGTGTCTCTCGCCTCGCACGACTCAGCGTCCGGAATGCAACCCGTCCCGCAACAGGGCGTGCCGGCCGCGTCGGCCCCTCCGTCGCGTGGGTCTCAGCCGACCGGGGCGGCGGCCCTTACCATCGAACCGATTAATCCAACCTCCAACTCAACGGCACCGGGACGGTCCGCGCTGTCCGCCCCTTCGGCGACGGGGAGGCGCGGCTCTATCGGTTCGTCTGTGTCAACGCAACCCGCAAGCTAGCAGTCACCATCACTTCCAAAATCCACTCAGTTGTCTTTGAGTCTCTTGTCGCTGATGAAAAAGGTACCTCGGTGATCACACACAAATCAACCGCTCGGCAAGCACCCACTCGCTGTTGTCTTTTTTTTGTGTGGAAGTGAAATGGCGGCCGCCCCTCCACCACCTCCGAGTGGGGATGACGACTTCGGCATGGGCGAGCAGAGGCTGTCCTTGGAAGGCTTCTTCGCCCTCAATCCGGCACTCCCAGAAGCCGACCGGATCGCCGCCCGCGCGGCCGCGCGCATTGAACTGGAGGCGGCCATCGCCGAGGAAGAGACCTACTGGGAACGTATTTCGAGCGCCGTGCTGAGTGACGAGGTCGGCGACCTGAGCGGCGTGAAGGCAGAGTATCGCGACTTCGCCCGCCACTGGAGAAAGGCGGGCAGGGGTCTCAACCTCATTCAGGATTTCAAAGCGCACATTGACCTCACGCAGCAGCGATTCGATCGTAAGCAGGCGAAGAAGGACGTCCGTGCCATTCGCCAAGCGAAGCTAGACGCTCTCAAGAAATCCAGAGAGGCAGCGGCGGCCGCAGCAGCAACGACGGCAGCTGCACCGGCAACTGTTGCTGTGAAAGCGGCGAAGGTCGTTCAGCCGCCCGCCCCGCTGCCCACTGACATGTTCATCGACGTCGACCTGACGCCGTCGTACGACCCTAACGCCCTCTTGAAGGTGATCGCCGATATCGAAGCCGCCGCGGGCGCCGATCCCCCGGATGGCATCTACGCGGCGGGGGGCGTCCCCGAGGTCAGCGGTCCGGCCCAGCGCGCCCTCGTGCAGGCGTACGACCACATGATGCAGTGCCTTAAGTCGCCGGCCACGAAGAAGCGCTACGGCTTCAACCTCACGGACTACAAGGCGAAGCCGCTCGCCTTCGGCGGCGCGGTGCCGTCGTACTTCGCGAACGTCACAGATCAGTCCATTTACCGTCGGAAGGAACTCACCCTCGCGGGCCTCCGCAACCTCCTCATGTACGGTGCGATCATCTACTGTCAGCTTCGCGACGCGCACTTCTCGGGCGACCTCACATTCCACCCTGAGGGAACGGGTCTCAGCCTCATGCGGCACGTCACGGGCAACGTGGTGGACCTCGACACCGTCGTGCTGCGCTGCGACCGCGTCACCGTCAACGCCATCAACGCCAGCAATCAGCACAAGAAGGAGAGCTTTCCGGTCTACGCGACCCCTGAGGCGTTTGGCGACAGCCCGCAGGCGCAAGACATCGCAAAGCACTGCGCCATTCCGTTGCTGACGGAGTTTGCCAAAGCGTGCAAGTTCACCACGCCGGCGGAGATTCAGAAGCGAGCGATCGACCCGGCTGCCATCGCGACGCCCATCTACATGTCCACGAGCAACACCGACCGCGGTAAGCACCCCGTCTGGCGCTACAAGAACGCCGGCCAGAACAGCTACCACGTCAACGTCCCGAGCATAGACGACGTGAACGGCGCACTGATCAAAGCCCCGTTGCACTGCTTGCGGCACTGGCTGACGATCCACGCCGTCTATCGTCCCGGTCCCGATCTTGACAAGTGGCGGGAAAGCTTCTTCGAGGACTGCGTCGTCGACTCGTGCTTCAACATGAAATGGAAGGCCATCGAGGAGTTTGGCCACAAGCTGGCCCACCACGGCTCCATCGTGGACGTGCTGCAGCGTTTGCAGGCGGAACATCAGGAGATCTTCACCGTGGCCTTCTTCGATGCCGACAATGAGGAACAGGCCGCGGAGAAACGCGAAATGGCGGCCCTCGCCGTGGGCAAAATAGCACGCGAAGCGAAGTCCCACAAGCTACGCGCCATCACTGCCGCCGATGTGAGTGCATGGGTCGACGATCCGGCGGTGGTTCTCTGAGCACGCGCTGCAGGATCGATGGACGCCGTTGGTGCCACCGTGGGTTGTCAGTCACCCGCATGGGGAAGGGGGGGAGGCCCCCCCCGGCAGCAAAGTTTTTACGACTGCGTTTCCATATGTTTCGTTGCTCTTGTTTCCCCCTTTTCCTGTCCACCACCGATCGTTGGCACCCACAAAAAAAATCAATTCCTTCAAAAGGAAGACATCGCGCGACGCGCTCTTTTTTGGAGGCCACGGTCACCCCCCCCCCACGGGACGAACACTCACCCACTCCGCCGCTCAAACATTGGAGGGGGCGTTCAATGGTGACGAGGACAACTTTTTTTTGCACTTTTGGCGTCTTCCTTCAAGCGCGAATGAGAGCACACCACCTTCAACTCTCCTAGTCAAACGTCACGCGCCGGCGGCGCCTGGCGTGTCGGTTGGGCTATGCGCGTCAAACGATCAGCGTATGATTCAAGCTTCCCGTTCTCTATTTTGTTAATGACGCCCAATCCGAACATCGACACATCTCGAAGAGCCACTCCACACTCTTACCTCACCGCTCTTTTACTCCGTTGTTTCCTTTTTGTCGGGCGTCTCCGCACATCCCGCCGTACATCACACCACTGAGCGCTCAGGGCTCACATGACGCTTTCAAGCCACCCGTTGCCCACGACGGACTTGCTCGATAATTCTAACGATCTCCTCGCCGCGGCTCACTTGCAGCCCCCTACGGCAGATTCATCATCAAACCTTCCGGCCGCCGCGGCACACGTGGCGGGCGGCAAACCGTCCATGCAGCCAGCGCCGTCCACGCCCAACGCCACCACCCACGGTGGAGGGGGTTCCAGCTCGCGGCGAAGCCCGTCGAGCGAACGGCAAGAACAGTTGCACTTCCTGCGTGCCGTTGACGCCTTGCGCGAGTACCGCCACTTCGCGACCACGCTGATGGAGCAGCGGCGGGCGCAATTTTCACTGCTCGACAAACACTATCAGGAGCTGCTCGGCACGCTTCAGAATGGCGGCGAGCACATCTTCGGCCCCTACAGCGACGCCATCGCGCGCAATCAGATGTTCCTCGACGAAATCATCGCGTACGCACCGGGCGTTTTCCGAGCGCTGTGGCCTTCGGCTGCAGCGGCGCGTGGCAGCGGCAGCACCACCACGTTTGGCCCCGCTGGCAACGTCTCGGCGGGAGGGTTCGGTCCAGCGGAGTCATCATCAACGACGAGCCTCGTCGAGACCACCGAGGCCGGCGGCGGGGTGGCCCCCGCGGACGGCGGCAGCAACGTGCCGCCGGCCGACCAAGGAAACCACCCGCCCTCGGCTCCGATAACGCCCCCCATCCAGCCCTCGACGGCAGCCCCACCGCTGCTGCCCGTCGGTGCCGTGCTCTTGTCATCCCCTAAGCCGCTCACGTCGCCAATGGTTGTCCCGCAGGCCGCCATTCATCACCTCGCGGCAGCACCTCCTCACTCCTCCTCACTCCCCCAAAGCGGCGGGGGGCACGCACCCTCAGCCAGCGAAGGGGGGACGAATTCAGGCACGCCGTCGTATGGGTCCTCCGCGGAGCGGCTGACCCCGCCTGGTCCGAGCGACATGGAGAAAGTGTTTGTGACGCTCATGCAGTTCGTTCGAGACTGGACCGACGAGGGGCACGCCGAGCGGGAACTGGTGTACGGTCCGATCAAGGCGGCGCTCGCTGCTGCGTTTCCGAAGGTAGCCTCCCGCCACACCCAGCGTGTTCTCGTCCCTGGTTCTGGCCTGAGCCGCCTGCTCGTCGAAATCGCCGCCATGGGCTTTCAGGCCCAGGGCAACGAGATGAGCGCGCTCATGTACCTGGCGGGGTCCTTCATCATGGACAGCGCGCCCCCGCCTGCTGCTGCTGCGCTGACCCCACCCCAGGCAGCTTGGCCTGCCAACAGCACATCGACGACCGTTGAGCGACCGCCGCACTTCGACCCGACGCTCGAGGCGGCAATGGCGCGCCAAAACGGGGGAACGGTGGTCGAGGAGTCGGAGGCGGCAACCCGCCACCACTCCTCCTCCCCAACAATCGCCAGTGGATGGCGCATCTGCCCCTTCGTCGATCACAGCATGAACTTGCTCTCGCGCTCAGATCAGTTCCGCCAGCTGACAGTGCCAGACATCACGCCGTCCGAACTCCTGCAGCGAGGCCTCGCGGAAATCACCCTCCAGGGATCACCACCGATGCAGTCGAATGACCCAGTAGTGGCGGCCGTGAACGACCCAGTGGCCGCATACGTCACTGACGCGTGGAGCCACCACGGAACGAAAACGATGACCGGTGGCGACGACCACCGCCGCGGCAGTGACGACGGGGGAGCGGCTTGTCCACAGACGACCGAGTCGCCCACCGACCGGCTCTCGTTGGTGGCGGGCGAGTTCATCCAAACGTACAATCAGCCAGACCAGTTCGGATGTTGGGACGCCATCGTGACCTGCTTCTTCATTGACACCGCGCGAAATTGCTTGCAGTACTTGGAGCTCATCGAGCGGCTGCTCAAGCCCGGGGGAGTCTGGATCAACTGCGGCCCGCTCTACTGGCACTTCCCGCTGCCCGCGCCGCTCATGTCTGGCTCGTCGACCGCGGACGACGCGCGCCTGTCGTCGCACACCTCATCCGACAGCGCCAACAGCGGCGGGTCCGCCGAAGTCGGGGCGCCGACGCCTGCCGCTCCTCCTGCAGGAGGTGGCAGTGACAAACAGCATGCTCTTACTGGAAGTGGAGGTCGTTCCCGGGGATTGGCCGGAGGCGCCGCCGTGTCGCATCCTCGGGGAGGAGGACGGCAAAATCAAGGAGGCGACACGCCTGTCAACGCCCCGCCGTCGGGAGGAGGGCTCCACATGGCCGAGCCGCCCCCAAGGGGAGAGGATGCGGCACTGGCTGCAAGTCCGGAAACGCTGCTCGCAACTCCAAGCGTCAATGGGCACTCTCCCGGTCCTAACATGCCGACACCCGTGATTCCCCATGGCAGCCAGCACAAGGCTGCTGCGGGAGCAGACACGGCGCGCGGCGGGGGAACCACTCAGCGCCAGCGCCGTCGCGAAAGTGCGTCCGTCACGGCGGCGGCGGCTGCGCGAGGAGGGGGAGGGGGGGGCGCTTCGTCTCTAATCATCCCCACGGCGCATTCCATTGAGTTCACGCAGGAGGAAATCGAGCACGTGGCGACGCGTCTGTTTGGGCCGCGGTGCAGCGTAGCAAGGGGGGCCGACATCTCCACGACCTACGCCGGCAACGCACGCTCGATGAAGCAGCAGGTGTTCAAGTGCCCGTTTCTTGTGGTTCGCAAGGGCGCCGTACAGTCCGCCGCCTCCAGCAGTCCTTTCGAGTGAACAGTCCAGGAACCTCCGCTAACGTGGCGCCGAGCCCCATGGCCCCCAACAGAGCTGGTGTCGCTCTGGGGTATCGTCCACAATAGGCTCTCTTTTGCGCATCTCATCTCTCACATCGTCCTCGCGACACGCTTCCACCGATCTCTCGTCGCTGTGTCTTCGCTCTCCCGCTGTCGCGGCCTCACCGCGCCCGCCGATTTTTCTTGTGCGTTTACTCTTCTGCTCGCTCTCTCTCTCTTTCTATCTTTCTCTGTTTCTCCCGCCCTCTCCCGTCATCTCTGGCCCCCCGGCTCCCCCTCAAAAACCGCACAACCCACACACACACATAATTTTTTTCGGAGGGAGGCGGCTACGTTAATGGTTGGCTTTTACGCACACGACGCGCGCACGCAGGAGGGGATGGAAATGGGAATCCAACCGTGAGGGGGGGAAAGGTTTAAAACAAGCCGTGTGCCGCCGCCCCACCCCCAGCCGGCGGACAAATGTCCCCCTCGAAAATGTGGGGTGGACACACCATGGCAATCTGCTCTTTTTTTTTTGCGTTCGGAACATCGGCCACTCGCTCTCTTTGTCGTCCTGGTTCTTGGGAGGGATCCTCCTCAGCGAGGTTCTTCTGACCGACCGGGACTGTCAACATCTCTGCGTCGTTGGCCCTTCGCGCTTTCAGTCCTTCCTTCAGCCTCGCAGTGGCCTGTTGCGTGATGCGTGGTCATGCTATTTTTCCACTCGTGACACCGTTGTGCGCTTGTATTTTTGTTTGATTCGGGGTTTTTTTCTCTTTTTTTTCTCACGCTTGCGCGGCCATCCGTCTTTTCAAAAAAAAGTGTGTTCATCCCTCCCACCCATCCCATGAGCAGCGGCGTCGCGTCCAGTTCAGGGGGTCCCACCGATGACAATGAACGTAGTAGCCGCGTTGCCATTCCGCTCGCGGCCGGCAGTCCGAATGGCTCGATGGTGAGCCCTCCTCCTCGCCTCGACCAAACCGCGAGGCGTCCGCCGCTCCTGGTGAGCAGCAGACGTAACAACGGCGCAGGTGGCGGCGATAGCGATGACGACAGTATGGAGCCGCAAGGCTGCGGACTGCACCAGGGGAGCTACGTGTTCACGACGGAGAACGTCGTTCAGGTCACCGACGCCGGTGGCGTCTCCAACACGTCATCTTCACCGCGTGCGGGCAGGTCGGCGGCGGGCAGCAATGCTCGGCCTCTGGAACCCTTCCACGCGGGAGAGCCGCGATCACCGGCTGCGTTGCCGGTCAGTGGCTTCTTCGCCAGAAGAGACAAACCATCGGCAGACGGTGACGGCTCATTTCGGGGCCGTCAACGAACGAGCCGGGCGGAGGAGCCCCCAGCGGTGGAGATGATGTCACCTCGGTCGCTCCGGGGTGCCACTGCCGAAACGCCCGGGCTTCCGTTTTCCGCCGCTCAGACGTCGAAGATCCTGCGTCCATCGGGGGGCACGCCGACGGTGACCCGCCCTCACGAGGAGGATGCAACATCAACGACGAGGGATCATCCGGCCGCCGTGTCGCCGCTAACGGCGGACGACAGCGACCGTGCGGACATAACGCTCTGTTTACCCGCTTCGGAACGCGACTCCGGTGAAATTCGTGTCGCCGATGTGTACGTGAGTGAAGTCGCAGCACACGACGCGCATCCGGAGCGACATCCGCCCAGGACGCGGCGCCGTGGACCGAGCGGGACAACAGATCCAACCACCCGAAAAATCAACACAGGCTCGGTAATTTCCATGATGGCAAAGCGCCGCGAGCCGCATCTCTGGGTCGTCGCCCACGAACCGCGCAAGGCGCTCAGTGTTCACGCTTTCTCCGACACGGCGGGCGCGGTGGACTACATCGTGAGCGCAAAAGCCATGGAGGTAGAGCGAGAGCACCAACGGCATCTCAAACGGGTGCTCAAGAAGCAGCGCAGGAGGAGAGAACGGAAATCGGCGGCAGCCGCCGCATCCCTCAAGTCCCGGCAGCTGTCGTCGCACGTCTCCTTCGCGCACGCTCGACCGCTCCCAGTGCTGGAGCCCGTGATGCTCGGAACTTCATCGCTTTCCGAAACAGCGATTCGCATGGTGCACCCGCCGCGGCGCCGAGAAAGCCTCGCACCTGGGGAGCCCCACTCCGTGCCGCCTGCAGCGGCTCACAGCAACCAACTTCTCGGAATCACCGCCGGAGAACCCAACCGCAACGGCGAAGGTCTTGGGGGCACGGAAGACTCGCAGTTTGGCGAGCCTTCTACAACTCCCGCCAACGGTCACTACACACTGCCGCAGCACAGTTGGGAACGAGCCTCGGTCGGGACGACCACCAGCAGTGACTCATCTAGTGGGGAGGAGGCATCCGATAGCGACGACGACGAGGGCAGGTTCGAATTCGTTGCATGGCTGGACATCCAAACGAACAACGAGGCGCAGATTCGGCAGATCATCGGTCAGTTTCCAGTGCGCGAAGCCATTGTCCGTCAAATGTTTCAGCGGCACTTTCAGGACACCGTGCATGCGCAAACCGCCGACGCGTACGTCTTCGCGATTATTCTCGTCGCACCGGTCATGCCGAGGGATCAGGACGGTGCCGACCTATTCGTGAGCGACGACGACGATGACGGCGCCACCCTGGATCGGCTTGTGCCTCTCTACATCATCGCGTTCCCTGATTGGGTGATCACCGTGCACAGCGGCCCGGTGCGCGGCCTCGCCGAGACGCTCGCCTTGGTGCAGTCGACGTTCTCCGGCGCGAAGCGCCGGCGGCGCGCGCTATCGTCCGTGGACGCCCTCAGCGCCGCCGGCGGTTCCAATGATTCGCCGCAAGCGTTGCTCGTCGCGTGGCTCTTCGGCGTCCTCGTCGACTTCGTCGTCATGGCGGTCATGCCCGACACGATCCGGCTGCTCAACGACGCGAAGGCGGTGGACGAGATCATCCTCACCACGCCAGAGTCTGAGCGGCACGACCTCCTCCGGCGATTCAGCCGCGTCCGCACCCGCATCGCGGCGGAGCGTACCGCGTTGGCATCGAAGGAGCGCATCTTGCACCAGCTGTCGACGGCGCCGATGGTGCGCGCGAGCTGCCTCGGCCGCAAGGTGTCCATCGATCAACTTGAGTTCACACACCGCTCTGTCGGCTACGTCGCGTCCCGCATCGACGCGGCCGCTGATGTGCTCACCGAAGCCAACAACAAGTTCGTCAACCACTTGTCGCTGCAGATGACCTCGCTGAGCACGCGCATGAACCGAACGATGAAGGCGCTCAGCCAAATCGCGACGGTGGCGCTGCCCCTCAACGTGATCACGGGCCTCTTCGGCATGAACGTGACCGTGCCGTTCCAAACTGGGCTGGATGCGGCCCAGTACTCCCTGCGCCACGTCACCCCGTTTCTAGGCATCGTGTGCGGCATGCTGCTGTACACGGTGATCGGGTTTCAATTGGTGTACCGGTCGCTCGCGCGCGGGCTGGAAAACGACAGGCGGTACCGCGTCGACGACGTCGACTAGGGGAGGAGGTCGGTCGGTGGCATCGGCGGCGTTCAACGTTCTCTCTGTCGCCTATGGTTTACCGATCGCTGCGAGGACGGCTAGGAGAACGCGAGGTCGGTCGGTGGCCGGTTCGGTGGCATCCACAAACCAAAAATCGAAAGAGAGTGGCGGATGAGTATGTCTCTTCTTTTTCCCTAGTGACCCAGACATAGATGTATCCTAAAGCAGTATATTTAGGCTTTAGGATACATCTATGCCCAGATGCGAACGGTCCAATCCACCAGCGATGGCCGGTGACGGCACCCCCCTCTCGTTTAACAAACCACGAAGTTGTATCCACGATGGTCGACGCTGTTCACGAACGAATACTCCTTCACAGCCTTGTATGTCGCTTTGTGATTTGAAATTGCGACCCCCCAATCGTGGGCCCTTGTCTGTGTGAATCAAAAAGAGAGGGATGCTGAGACGCTGTCAATGCGGCGGTTGGCAGCCCAGCGCGGCGTTACTGGTTCCGTCGCTCAAGAGATGCGGTTTTTTGCCCTGCGAGGCAACGTCCCCTCGGAGGCAGCTCGTCACGCGCGTTCCATCGGCAGTGCCTGCAGAAGCCGCCGCCCCTGCGGGGTCCGTCGTGAGTGCCGACCTGGTGCGCCTCCACTTGACCAAGCGCGGCATCAACGAGCGTCGCCGCGCCCTCCTTGACCGGCAACAAGCTTTGCTCGCCCGCGTACGAACGCTGGACGATCTGGTCGTTCAAGCCGAGGCGAAGGCCGCTCGTCACGTCCTCTGCGCAACGTTGGCCGTCTTTGGCACGCTGGTGGCGCAGACATGCGTCCTGTTTTACTGGGTGTTCGACAAGTTCGACTGGAATCTAGTCGAGCCGATGACCTACTTCCTCGGCTACACCCCCGTGTGGCTCGGCGTGGTGTACTACTTCAAAACCGGCAACGAATTCACCTACGACAACCTACGCGACTCGCTGTTTCAACGCGTCGCCAGCAAGGAGTTCGCCCGGCTGCAGCGAGCGAAGCAGCACCAGCCGTCTGTGGCGATCGCGACACTTGGCGAGGTCGCGGCTTGGAAGGCCGAAGCAGCCAGCATCGTCGAGGAGCTCGCACGCATCGAAGTCGCAGCGTGAGGGCAGATAGACCCGCGGTTTTAGGGAGAGCCGCGGTGTGCGCGAACGATCTTTTCCGCTCTCCTCCTCCTCCTACACCGCCACCTCCGCCTCGATCGATCAGAGCGGTAAGCGTGTGACGAGATCACTCGGTATCGGTCGCAAGTCGAAAGAGAGCACTTTGCTCATCACCGACAGTGTGTGGTTTTTCCCTCTCCATTTCTCTTTCTCTCTGTGTCAAATCGGTCCGCCGCGGTCACTTTTTTTCGCACCGTCAACCCACCAAGGCTTTCTTCGCCGCCACTGCAACGTACGTCCCGGCGACGGTTCGAGTCAACATACCGCTCCTTCGTGAATACCACCTCGTGTTTCGGGCGTTTGTCCATCCACGATGCCGTACGGCGGCTTTCCTTGGCTTCGCGACAATCCAATTCAGAAAAAACTCGAGCCCGGCTCATCGACCACGGTGGAGGAAATCCTGCGAACGCCGCTGTTCACTGCGGATGTGCTTGAAGGCGGAGATAGCATGCAGGAGCCGCTCCGCGACTGGACGTTCCGCAATATGAAGGAGCTGGTGACGCTTGCAACCACTGACGTCATCGTCGTCGCGGAGGCGGCCTCGTCCGCGGATGCGGCCACGCGCGCCTTCGACGTGCCCATGAACGCAGCGAAGTTGCTCGCCCGCATCGTGTCGCGCAACCCTGACCGCCTGCAGCCGCTGATCAAAGATGCGATGATGTCGGTCGCGGCGCATAAAACCTTGTCCAACGTTGCCGCCCAGAACATGAAGTATTTCTTCGACGAGTCGCTTGTCGACAACCCTGGAAAACTGGAGGACGCTGCCGTCGAGATCGTCAGCGATAGCATGCTGTCGCATGTGCTGCTGAAACACGCCCTGGAAAATCCCGACATGGCGTCGGTGTTTCTTTGCCTCACGGGCGCGCATACAGACCGGGACCGCACGTGGATCAAGCTCGAGCAAGTTCGAGCGCGCAACGTCGTTAGCCACATGATCCGGCACAAACTGCCATCGACGTTCGCGGCACACTGCAGCGTCGCGTTGGCCAAACCCAATGCGCTCGCGTACTTTGATTTGTGTGGCCAGTTGCTGGAGCAGGCGTCGACCGCCAGCGTGGGTGAGTTCGTGGATGAGATGCTAAGCTACGAATCTCTCGAGCCGATGCTCAAGACTATCATGTCGGCCGCCATGGAGCAGTGGCGGCGGTGCATGCGGGACATCTCCTTGCAGCCTTCGCCCCTCCCCGAGGTGTCTAGCGGCCCCGATGCGGTGGGTTCGCCATCGTCTTCTGACGCCCCTGCCTCCCCCACCGCCCACTCGGTGTCTCACCCCCTCGCGCCGCTAGGGTTGGATCTGGTCACGGCCATGCTGCACTTTGCACGGTGCTCGCTACCGGTCTCGACGGACGTGGGCGGCAACACCGAATGCAGCCCGACCATCGCCGGTGGGTATGGCACGACGCCGGACAGCGCCAGCGCCACCTCCGTGACGGAGTCGCCCGTCGTGACCTTCGCCGCCATGTTGGCCCAAACCAACGAGCGGCGGCAGAAGTACTACGCCGCCGGATCCATCAACACCGGCGTTCTCTCCGTGGTCGCGCAGCACGTCGTGCCGGCGCTTTACGCGCTGCTCAAGCTGCATCCCGCCGAACGCGAGGAGACGGTGAATCGCCAAGTCGGCCGTCACGCTGGTAGCACCTCCCCGTTGCCGCTTTCGGCTACATCGCGCCGCGTGCAAGAGCTGCAAACCGCCGCCATTCGGTCGGGGGCGATGTCGCTCAGTCAGCTGCGGCGAAGTGCGTTGCGCATCACGGCCGCGTTGTCACAGTTCGATCATGTCGAGGTCGACGAACTACTGGTTCGCGGGGGCACGAGCCCTCATTTAGACTGTCTTGAGGACGCCGGGGGCGGAGGCGGCTCCTCGAGCACCAGCAGCTCGAGCAGCATCATTGATGTCGTCCTGGACTTGGCCGAGGCCTACCCCAACGACCACATGTGCGTGCGGTGCGTGCAGGCGATGCTGAACGACGCGGTGCTGCGATCGCTGCACGCGCCGTGGCTGCTGCAGCGTCTCGTTCAACGACACTCCCTGCTCGGTCGGCTGTGTCGCTACACCGAAGGTGCCGCCTACGAGGGAACGGATCTTCGCGCAAAAGCTTATGACGTCTTGGCGCACTTGGACCGCCGCGAGGTCGTCATCGGCAGTGCGGCGGATCTCGGTGGATCGAGCAAACTGCTGCAGGAGGGATGGGCCGCGATCGCTACGGGCCCGGATGTGCCAGCGGGGGACATCGTGGTGGACTCGGTGCTGCGATGGGTACCAGATGACTCATCCGCTGCGCGATACTTTCGACCGCCGCCAACCGCGAGTCCTGAAACAGCTTCTCCTGAGGAGGACGCGCCGCCCGCTTGGCGGGCCGTGCTGGCGGCATTCGATACCGTCATCACGGGGGAGAATTACTCTCAGCCCGTCACCCTGGAAGCTCCGATTGTCCACCGGCCGCAGGTAGACCCTGTCAGACCGGCTAAGCAAGGCAAAGGTGGCTGGGGCCAGAACGACGACGAGGACGACGACGACGATGGCGGCAAGCCGGGCAGCCCGCAGATGCTCACGTCCCCCGTGGCGGGGCAGACCGGTGCCGCTGGGGCGCATGGCGGCGGCGCCGTTGCCGGTGGCCGGCAGGGCCGGTACAAGGAGGCGAGCTTCGAACAAGAGGACGACGCCGAGGAGGAGCTGGGCCTCCTCGACGCGCCACGCTTTCCCGTCCGGAAGGCGTTCAGTAAGAAAGCGGCGGCCAGAAGAAAGGCGAATGGCGCGGACGACGACGAGGACGACGCCGCGGACGACGGCGATGCACTGCTGTCCAACGGCCGCGGCTACGACGAGGACGATCCGTGGGCGACGGCACCGGAGATTGCCCCCGACGACGCCGGGTCGGTCGCGGGTCGGCCTCGCTCGGGCGGACAGGCTTCCTCGGGGCTCGCCGTCTGCGATCAAGACGACGTGGTTGTCGATCACGATGACACCGACGGCAGCAGAGAAGCGTCTGCGGGTGGCAATGGGGTGAGGTCTGCACTCCGCCCGCAACCTGGCGGCGGTCTTGGAGACGGTTGCTCTCTCGACGACTTCACCGCAGTGGCAGCCGTGACGATTGCTGTGACAGAGGCCGCCAGCGCAAGCAAGGAGGCACCGGTGGATGGTGCAAGCAAGGAGGTGGGGGGCAGTCGCTACTCGCTGCCCGTCGTGGACGATGACGACTGGTGACCAGCGCCTCTGTACTTTGGCGGCTCCTTCCCCCTCCATCAGTGTGACACCGGGGGCTGGGTTCGTGGAGCGGCGGGTGATGTGTGCGTTATCGTTTCCATGATAGGTGATCTGTTAAACATGAATGCCACCCACCCCGCAGCGTCAAATCAACGAGGGTAGCGTGCCGCATCAAGCGGCGGGTTCGTCGTGGCAACTCCGGGGTGTGTGCGCTTCCACGGTCCTTCCCATCTCCCGTTGTGAGGTAGGCCACTGCGCGATCCCTTCCGTTCCCTTCTCCCCCAATAACGCGGCGACGGGCGAGATGGCCGTCACCCCGTCAGCCGCCTCCGTGGCCAACGCAGAACGAGTCTTCGTCAAGATTGTCAGCGACTCGTTTGCGCAGCCAAAGTTATGCAAACTGCCCCTTGAGGCGCGATTCGGAAATGTGCTCAAGTCTCTGCAGCTGCGCGGCACGCTTCTTTTCCGTGGGACCCCGTTGCCCCTGACTGCCGTGCCGCTCGACTTCGGCATGAAGACGGGACACCGCAACGTCGTGCGGCTCGACTTCATCCCCGATGAGCTCGATGACGGGGGCGGCGGTGACCCTCACCTGCCCCTCGCCGACCACCAGCGGTCCTCGCAACTCGCCGACGGGGGTGGATCGCCTCCGGAAAAACCTCCTCGTGTCCTCGCCACGAAGCGGCAGCCGGATGACGAGCCACCTACCCCGCCGGACAACAACCACCAACCTGCGTGGCTCCGTGGACCCGCCGCAACGTCGAGGTCCGCGCATCGATCAACATCGTCCCCGGTGCCGTCTGACTCCGAGCGCAGCAGCGCAGCTCCATCCTCACACCCTCCTCATGACGCCGCCGGCCCGGCGTCCGCCTCGTCGCGCAACGTGACCGATTTGGAATCCCGCTCCGCCGAGCATCGCGATCCCGCGCCGCCCAAGCCCAGCGCCCTCCTGGAGCCAGCGAGTCCGTCACAGTCAGATGGCCGCGGAGATGCTCCTCCCGAGGCGCAAGAGCACCGCGGCGCCACCGCCACGTATCAGCCTGTCACCCTGCGCACACATGTCGCACCCGAACCGCCGACTTCGCAAACAGTCGACCTCCCTCCACCCCCGCTGACGCGGCCCGCTCCCCGCTCTCAGACGGACGATCGTGATGACACGCCGCCCCGCCGAGGGTCGCGCCGCGCGAGCCTAGGCTCGACCACCTCCTCGGCCGCCACGGCACGGCGGCAGACCCACTCAGCGGCCGCACCGACCGCACCGGCTGCTCCTTTGCGAGCGACACCCGAACCCCAGGCCAGTGCGAAGCCAGATCCGTCAGCGCCGCGTCAACCGGTTCTGCAGGGGCACCGATCCCTGCCGCTGCCGAAGGGCGTCGTGATGTCGGCTCGCAAGGAGGCGGCGGCGGCGCCCCATGCGGATGCTGAGTGGCAGTCTCCTTCTGGCGCCAACGCCGGCCCGCCCGGCGGCTGGTGGGTGGACACCGGCGCCGGCTTTCATTTGCCGCCTCCGCAACCGCGGACGACGAGACAGTACGCAAACTTGGCTCCCCCTCAAGCGGCGCGGCCGGAGGGTTTGTCATGGGCTGAGGGTCCGTACGACATGGCCTACCACGGGACGTACCCCGGCATCGCCGCTGCGGCCGGAGGGTCGCCGCCTCAGTGGCGGGGGGCGTTTCCGAGCGTCGCGGGTGGCTCCCTCGCCGCTCCGATGTTAACCAACTACCGCCACGGGGCACCGCATTACCCCCCTCCACAGCAGCCGTCGCCAGTGAACGGCAGCTGGCAATTTGTTCCTGCGCCCGGCGGTGGTTACCCACAACCGACCGCCGCCATGTTGACGTTCGGCGCCGCCGGGTGTGTGGACGACCCGCTGAGAAACATGAATCCTCCTGCACAAGCACTCCCATTCCAAGCCGGCGGAGGAGGAAACCCGATGGTCGGCTGGCAGCCGGCTCCACCCCGCGCGGAACACTACGGCGGAGGTTGGAGTGGAGGCTACGCTCCTATGGCGGCCAACGTCAGTCACGCGCTAGCGGCGCTACCCCTGACACGACAAGGCAACCACTCCAGCGCCCTTGTTGTGGCCGCGGTGTCCCGAGAGGATTTTCACGACTTGCACCGCAGTGTTGTCGAACTTCGCGAGGATCTTGACACGGAACGCATGCGGCGCGGCGTTGTCGAAGAAGAGATGAGCCAACTGCGCAGCGACGTCTCCCGCATCGCCGAGGCGCAGCGCCGGATCAGCGAGCAACGTACGGCCGAGCTGGAGCATAGCAAGCTCATGGAATCGCTCAGAGAGCAGCGCGCATCGCAACGACGTGTGCCCGGCGCCGCCAAATTGCAGCAGGGTGCCATCGCCGGAATGCCCCCCTCGGAACACGCTGCGGCTAGTCGGACATTATGCGCCGCTCCGCTATCCGACGATTTGGCGGCGTCGCCGGTGGTGGCGAAGCCGCAGGAAAACAAACCGAAGCCGCGTCCCCCCGGCGGCAATTACAGCGGCCTGCAGCAGCTGGCGCGTGACCTAGGGGGCGAGGTCAGCCGCAGCGCGTCCGTAGCATCCACAGTCGAAAACGGACCCGTTCCTCGCCCTGCGCCCAAGGCATACCCACAGTAGATCACCCGATGCACATCTCGTTGGCGATCGAAACCGAGGGAAAGGTGGGCGTTAAAGGTTTCGAGAGCATCTCTCCTCTGTCTCTCTCTTTCTCTATTTCATGCTTCGGTTCCGTTTTGTACCGTGATGTGTGTTCCTCTTTCGCATCGACAACGTCACCTAGCGGACGCAAGGTTGACCCCATGCGACCCTCTCAGTCGCCCCCCGCTCGCGTGTGATCGCCTTCTCTCATCCAATCCGTGAAAGCTCTGGTTTCCCCCCTGAGGCTCGCCGTGATGGCTTGACCCTTGTTCGCGGGACACGCATGGATCACATGGTTCCTGGCCACAAGATGAACGCCTCGGATGCTTCGTTGACCCCGGTGCCCGCCGCTGCCCGGCCAGTGGTGCC
>ERZ1292630.1032-Hain-H41-02um-R3-1032-length-28043-cov-6_pt1 | contig 28043 bp, 24 predicted proteins | sample MGYA00564408_ERZ1292630 | MGnify/ENA primary metagenome ERZ1292630 (study PRJEB36523, sample SAMEA6512641) | groundwater metagenome | collected 2019-01-08 | study: AquaDiva: Metagenomics assemblies of 32 groundwater samples
GCAGCAGGCGACCAATCTGAAGCTGGCGCAAGCCCAAGTCACCCGCTCGGGCCTGGAGCAGGAACTGGTGGCCAACAACACGCTGCTCGCGGTCGACAACGCCTATTGGGACCTGGTTGCAAGCCTGAAGGTGCTGCAGGTCACGCAGGAGCAAAAGGGGATACTCGAGCAGTTGCACCAGCGCGCGCAATCCTACTTCAAGCTCGGAGAGATCAACGAATACTCGATGAATCAGGTCGAGGCCCGGCTGAGCGGCACGCGCGGCAGGGAAGCGCTGGCGTGGAACGGACTGATCGCGGCCTCCGAAACATTGTCCAACCTGCTCAACGGCGACATCGCGGAATTGCTGCTGCCGGTCGACTATCAAGTACCGCTGGAGCGCGTGCCGAGCGTCGCCCCGGAGCTTGCCTTGCGCAGCGCGTTGGAGCGCAATGTCGATATCAAGCGCAGCCAGGCGCTGCTGGAGGAAAGCCAGATTATCCTGACGCATCGCATCAACCAGGTGAAACCGGACCTTACCCTCAGCGCCAGCCTGAGCCTGGGGCAGAGCGTCCAGCTATTCGGCTATCCCAACTTCGGGCGCTCCCTGATGAACGTCTTCAATCCGGACATCCGCACCATGTCGATCGGACTGACCTTTCGCATCCCGCTCGGCAATGTGGCGGCCAAGGCGGCCTTGGGCCAGGCCCGGGTAGGCGTGATGCAGGCGCGCGACCAGCTTACGCAGTCGCGGAACCAGGCAGTCCAGCAGTTGAGCGCTTCGATGGACGCGCAGCAAAGCGGGCTGAAGCAAACCGAGCTGTCGCGCATCAACATGAACCTTGCCGAGGACGCATTCGACGCGGCAAGCCGTCGCCGGGCATTGAATCTCATCACCGAATTCGAGCTGCTCGAAATACAGAACGACCTGCTCAATGCGCGCCTGAACCACATCGATGCCCTGGTGCAATACCGGAAAAATGCCGCGAGAGTCCTGGCGTCGCAAAACAAGCTGGCAGCGAGCGTGAACGAATGAACGAAGAACCCGGCGTGGAAGCTGAATCATGATGAACTGGACCAGAATCCTGCGGCAGTCACGGGCCATCGTCCGCGCCGGGGTGAGCGCGCCGATCCTGGCGCTCGCGGCCGGTCCGGCGGCAGGCCAGCAGAACGCCCCCGCTGCGCCGGGCACGCCGCCGCGCGCCGCCGCAGACGCCGCAGCTTCCGCTCCGCGCAGGATTTCGATCAAGGAAGCGCTGCAGCAGGAGTTCCAGCGGGACGCGGGGCGTCCCGCCGACAAATTGCGCTGGCTCGAGCTGGAGTGGGACGAGGCCGCGCGTACGGCGCTGCAAAAGAGCCTGAGCATTCAGAGCGCCGGACTCGGCAAGGACCTGAGCGCGGCGGCTCTGCAGCAGGCGCTGGCGCTGTTCGATCTGGTGGTGACCCAGTCGCTGACCGACAATCGAAACACGGTCTACAACCGCACTGTAACGGACCAGGAGTGGAAGAAAGCGATCAACTGTACGCCGGCCTGCACATCGACACTTGCGAACAATCCGGGCGTGTATTCGCTGACGTTCGACCAGGGACGGAGCGCGGGGTTCTATCAAACCGAGATCGACGCGAGCGTCGCGCCCGACACCGGTCCCATGAAGAACAGCGCCTACAATGCGCAGATCACCAAGCTGTTCGCGAAAGGCGCGAGCGCGTTCGCAGCGAACAGCCTCGTCCACACAAATAACATGTACGCCGAGGACATCGGCTTCAAGGTCATCGGCTCCTACGCGCGGCCGTGGACCAATAACTTCAGCGCCGGGATCTCTTCGCCCCTTCCCGGCAGCAAGTTTTTCGGCGATTACGCGCTTGCGGACGTGGCGGTGAAGATTGCGGACACCAACCAGCAGGCCGCATTCTGGCAGGTCACCGGGGTGATCAACAGCACCCTGCTGAGCGCGGAACAGGGGTACTGGAACCTGGTGCTGGCGCAGAAGATTTATGAAGTCACCGCCGCTACGCGCGAACGGGTGCGCGCGCTGGCGGAAAAGACCGAGCGGCTGTTCCGCATGCAGGAGGCGACGCGTTACGACAAGGCCAAGCTCGATGCGCAGATGACGACGCTCAAACGCCAGGAGCACGAAGCACTGAACGGTTTCGTTGCGGCGTCCAATGCCCTGGCAAACCTGCTGGACCTGGACCGGGACACGATACTGCTGCCGATGCGCTACGAGCCGAGGGTCCAGGAAAGCGCCTCTATCGATCTGCAGGATGCGTTGCGGCAAGGTCTTTTGCGCAATCCGCAGGTCCGGCTTGCCGAGGTCAACAAGAGCATCGCCACGACCCTGTACGAGCAGGGCCGGGTTCAGTTGAAGCCGGATCTCAGCGCCAATGCCATCATGAGCAAGAAGCAGAGCAACTCGGTTTTCGGCTTCCAGAGCGCGTCGGACGCGCTCGGGTACACGTTCAGACCCGATAGCACCAGTCAAACCTACTCGCTGAACTATACGCGTCCGTGGGACAACCGCGCGGCGAAAGCCAACTACCTCCAGACGGAGTCCCGTTTCCGGCAGCAGGAAATCCTGTTGGACCAGACCCGCCGCAACGTTTCCAGCCAGATCGCCCTGGCCGTGACCAACCTGCAAAGCGCCGAGCAGCGGACCGGGATCGCGAAGCAGTCGCGCGACTTGGCCGAAAGGGTTTTCAACCGGGCCGAGAAACAGCGTACGCTCGGCGTCGTCAGCGATTTCGAGGTCATCGCGAAGAGCATCGATTTGCTCAATGCCGACCTCGATTACGAGACCGCTTTGCTGGGCAGGAAGATTTCGGAAGCTGCGGCGTACGCGGCGATCGGATCGCTCGCGCAGCGCTACGGCGAAGGGGGCAGGCAATGAAGCTTGCGCGCGCTTTCATCGGAATTGGCGTATGCCTGGGCGCAGCGACCGGCGCGAGCTTCGCCGCCGACGCGGGCGTTCCCCGGCAGGCGGAGGTCACCGGCTCCAGCTCATCCGCCCAGGCCGGCATATCGCTGCCGTCATTGCTCGCGCCGACGCTCACGGAACACGAAGAGAAATTGCGCGCCGAAATACTGCCGCGGGTTGCGCGCGACGCGCAGAGGGCCGCCGCGCGCAAGGGCTGGCGCTATATCCGCCTCACGGATGCCGCAATGCTGGGACTGCAACGGAACCTGGCGATCCGGCTCGCCGGCCGGCAACCGCTGCTGACCCAGGAAGCGCTGCTCGAGGCGCGCGCGGTTTTCGACCCGGTGCTGCAGGTCTCGGTTTCGCAGTCGGCGACGGATCAATACTCGCGCTCGATGACAGCCCAGATCAGCCACAAAACGTTCATTCCGGGTGCATGCGTGGGTATCTGCAACGGCGTCAACCTGCTCCCGCCTGGCGCGGCCGGAAACGGCAAACCGGACGTCCAAGAAATTACTTTCGCCGTCGTCGGAACGCCGCAGAAGTACATGGATCACGTATTCGCGACCCCGCCCTCCGACGCCCACCCCGGAACGGACAAGGTCACCACGACTTCGGTGGGCATCACACAGCAGCTTCCCTGGGGGCCGGTACTGAGGCTCGTGGATACCTCGACCTACAACAAGACCTATTACTCGACCGCCGGTCAGTCGTTCAGCTACGGCGCTCCCTGGTCATCGAGCCTGTTCGCGGAGCTGACCCTGCCGTTGCCGGGGGCCAAGGGGTTTGGCCCGCTATCACCCGGTGACTATTCCATCAAGCTTGCCCAAAAGGGCAACGAACGCGCGTTCTGGGACGTCAAGACGGCGATCAACAGCATATTGTTGCAGATCGATCTCGCGTATTGGAACCTGGTTGCGGGCTTGGAGAACCTGGCGGCGACGATGGAGAACCGCAAGCTCGTGGAGTCTCTTGCTCCGGGTTTCGGGCGCATGCACAAGCAGGAACTGATCAGCCAGTTCGACAAATCGCAGATGGACGCTGAACTGGCACGCGCTCGAGTCGACGAGGAGCTGGCGCTGAATAATTTTTACCAGGCATCGACTGCGCTGGCAGCCCTGCTGGTGGATGATCCGATGAACATCGCCGATCACATGCTGTTTCCGGCGGGGTTTTCGGCGGCTTCCAAGGAAGCGCGGAAACCCAGGCTCGGCGAGATCCAGGAGTTCGCCCTGAAGCACCGCCCCGAACTGATGGTGAGAAAGGTGGACTCCGAGACAAACAAGCTGACCCTGGGCTTTGCGCAGAACCAGTTGCGCCCGGACATTTCCGCGAATATTTCCACCACGCTGAGCCAGGACGCAACGGTGTACGGCTACAAGAGCCTTGGCCAATCCCTGGATAAACTAGGCACCCCGGACATGCGCAACGCGAGCAGCTCGTTGAACTATGTGTACCCGGTTGGCCGGCGCGCGGGGCATGCAGGCGTAACGACTGCCGGCGCGAACCTTGCCGCGGGCGAATACGCGGCCAGGCTGACGGCCAACGATGTCATCCGCGACGTCAATGATTCCTACTCCGCCTATTCCAGCTCGGTTATCCGGGCACAGGAAGCGCAAGACGCGCTGAAACTGTCCGAATTCGCCTACCAGCAGGTCGAACGGCGGTTTCAAATCGGGGAACGCGTGAGCCAGGTCGAATTGAACCGCAACCGGCGCGATGTTCTTAGCGCCAGGCAGGCCCTGATCAATGCGCAGATCGACGTCCAGCGGGCGAATTCCCGCCTGCTGGCGGCGCAGGGCGTAATCGCCGATCGTTACCCCGGAATGCATGCCTACAACGACTTCGAGCGTCACCGTGTCGCAATGCTCGGCGCCAACAAGGCGCTCAAGTATTTCAGTCCGGATTCCACCCCGCAGGCCGCGGAACAGCAATGAAAATTGGTGTATTGGCCGAATCGGCCGATACCTGCGCGCACGAGCTTGTAGCGCGTCTTGAAAACCTGTCCGGTCAGCATTGTCCCTTTTTCGATTTTTCCGTGCCGGCGGACGTTCGGGTTGAAATGGACCAATCCGGAATTACCTGGGACGGGGAGAAACTGAGCGCGCTCGACAAGCTCCTGGTTGCCGGGCTCGATTTCCAGGATCCCCTGGTTCCGCGCGCCGTGGCCGGCGCGGACTGGAGCGTGTGGCAGATCGATTACATCGTCGATCAGCAGCGCTGGAGTTTCGTGTCGAGCGTATTGCGCGACCTGGAACGCCGTGGCGTGCTTCTGATCAATTCCTGGCACGCATTGCAGCTCGGCTTTGCCAAGGCGCGGCTGCTCGCCGAACTGAAACGCGCGGGATTTCTCGTCCCGCACTGGTTGTGCAGCAATGAGATGCCTGTCGTGCAGCGTTTCTGCGAAGAGCAGAAACGCGTCGTATGGCGCCCCAACACGGGACGTGCAATGTGGCAGTTGTTCCTGGACAAGCAGCGGCTGCATTGTGTCGATCCGGCCAAACCGCCGGTCCTGATCGCCTCCCATCCGGAGCAGGCACTGGTGCGCGCCTTCGTCTGCGGTGACGAAGTCCTGCTTGCGTTGAATTGCTCCGCGCCGCATGTGGACATGTTCGAGCGGATGGAGGAAGTGTGGGCTTGCGATTGCGGCCCGGTCGCCGATGAACTCGTAAGTGCAGTGAGCCGGATCGGCGCAAGCTGGGCGCAAGTCCTGTTCGTCGAGCAAGACGGCAGACCCTGCATCTATGACATCGACGTCGATCCGCGCTATGGCTGGTTACCGCCGGAATTCCGCGCATACCTGCAGATCCGGCTGGCGCGGAAGCTTCTCGACATGCCCTCTCCCGGGACCGACGTCCTGCCCGTGCCGGCCCGGTGCGAACGCGATTCGCTTTTTATGCGCCGCATGCTGGTTACCCTGCACGAGATGGAAGCGACGAAGTATGCCCAGGACGCGCCGCAGCAGTAGCCGCTGCGGGCGAGTGTCGGTTTGCACCCCGGACTTCCCGGTCTGTCTAGAAATACAAGGAACATTCGCTCCGCGCTCGCAGGAACGTCAGATTAATCTCAAAATAACTGCTGTAATGCAGTAAAATTACCCCTTTTTTAGCTGAACTCAACTTCGCCGCACCATGTCACTCATCGTCCAAAAATTCGGCGGCACCTCGGTGGGCTCGACCGAGCGCATCAAGAACGTCGCCAAGCGCGTTGCCCGCTGGAAGGCGCAAGGGCACCAACTGGTGGTCGTCCCCTCGGCCATGTCCGGGGAGACCAACCGGCTGATCGCGCTGGCCAAGGAAATCTCGCCCATCCCCGACCCGCGCGAACTCGACGTGATCGCCTCCACCGGCGAGCAGGTCACCATCGGACTATTGTCGATGGCGTTGATGGAACTGGGCTTGAAGGCCAAGAGCTATACCGGCGCACAGGTCAAAGTACTGACCGATAGCGCGTTCACCAAGGCGCGCATCGAAAGCATCGACGAGAACCGGATGCGTGCCGATCTGGAAGCGGGTTTCGTGGTGGTGGTCGCCGGCTTCCAGGGCGTGGATGCCGCGGGCAACATCACTACGCTCGGGCGCGGCGGCTCCGACACCTCGGCGGTGGCGCTGGCGGCCGCACTCAATGCCGATGAATGCCAGATTTACACCGACGTCGACGGAGTCTATACCACCGACCCGCGCATCGTGCCCGAGGCGCGGCGTCTGGACACCGTCACTTTCGAGGAAATGCTCGAAATGGCGAGCCTGGGGTCGAAAGTGCTGCAGATCCGCTCGGTCGAATTCGCCGGCAAGTACAAAGTGAAACTGCGCGTGCTGTCCTCTTTCGAAGAGAAGGAAGGCCCGGGCACGCTGATTACGTATGAGGAAGACCCAAAAATGGAAAAAGCCGTTATTTCCGGGATCGCTTTCAACCGTGATGAAGCCAAGATCACCGTCATGGGCGTGCCCGACCGCCCCGGCATCGCCTACCAGATTCTCGGGCCGATCGGCGAAGCCAACATCGACGTCGACATGATCATCCAGAACGCCAGCGTCGATGGCATGACCGATTTCTCCTTCACCGTGCACCGCAACGAGTACACCAAGGCGATGGAGGTGCTGAACACGCAGGTGAAGAGCCACATCAAGGCGACGGACATCCGCGGCGACAGCAAGGTATGCAAGGTGTCGATGGTGGGCGTGGGCATGCGCACCCATGCCGGCGTCGCGGGCAAAATGTTCCGCACCCTGGCCGAGGAGGGCATCAACATTCAGATGATTTCCACTTCGGAAATCAAGATCGCAGTGGTGATCGACGAGAAATACATGGAACTCGCAGTGCGGGCGCTGCACAAGGCTTTCGACCTCGACCAGCGCCCATGATATAGTTTCAATCAGATCCGGAGAGGTGGCCGAGTGGTCGAAGGCGCGCCCCTGCTAAGGGCGTATATGCTCAAAACGCGTATCGAGGGTTCGAATCCCTCCCTCTCCGCCACCAGCCTTTGATTTATAAGCGTTTTATTGAGATTATTTAGACGGTCCCATCGTAAATACCATCAATCGGCAGGCAATAAAAAAGCCCGCCGAAGCGGGCCTGTAGAGGGTCGGCGCGGATCAGTCAGGCTTGCGCTAGGGCGCGTTCGTCGCCGCGCCAGTGCCCGAGCACCAGCCGCAGGGTGATCGCGGCGCCTACGCTACGCTTGCGCTGGCGTCATGGTTTCCCAGAAGCTTTTTTCCTCGACCGGCGTCGCCGTGAGCATCACGCCGACCGCCATCGCCAGCGATACCAGCGCGTCAATTCTGCCGGTGCTCTTGCGCTTCGTGAATTTCCGGTTTTCGGCGTCGTCGGTAACAACAACAGCATTCGCCGCGCACATCGTCAGGACCGGGTGATCGCCATGCCTCAATGTTTTCGCGAGCAGTCGCGTTTCGAGTTCGCGGATCGCCGGCGCCATTCCGAGAAAGCCTTGCCCAAATTCGATAAACCGTGCCAGTTCTTCGTCGGTGAATCCGGCCCGCGTCAGGCACGGCTTCAAAAAGCGCATGTTCCAGCGGTCAAAGGCGAGCGCCCGTACGTCGCAGCGGTCGAAAATGTCGCGCAGGAATGCCGCTACATGGTCATAACCGACAGAGCGGCCCGGCGTGGTCAGCAGCAAGCCCTGTTTCGCCCAGCGGTCATATTCGACTTTATCCTGCCTGCTCTTTTCCGCGAGCCCTTCCTCGGGCAGCCAAGCGAACGTATGCACGCTGCCATCCTCGCCGACCAATACCAGCGCCGTCAGGTCAGACACGCTCGACAAGTCCAGCCCGCCATAGACCACGGCGCCGTCAAGCGGTGATGGCATTGCGCTATTTTCGGCCCACACGCTCGCGCTGATGAATTGCGATACGGCATCGATGCGCCGATTCAGGATCAGGTTTAAAAAACTCGCTTCCTGCGATGGCATGCGCCGCGCGGTTTCGGCCTGGGCCTTCACTTCCTCGACATTCAGGAAGTGCCCGAGCGCCGGATTCGCAAGTTTCCATGTCGGCTCATCAAACGGGTCAGCGTCAGGCGGTGCCGTCCATAGGAAAAGTTTTGTCTGCGGATCCGCGCCGGTTTCGGCATCGTCGATCAGGCGCGAGAGTAGATCGCCGTCAGAGCGTGCCTGCGTCGAGATAATCACGCTCAGCGGGTCTGCTTGCGCCGCGCCGCCGCTTTCCAGCACGTCATAGAGCTTGCTGTACGGCCCTACGACTGCGCCTAGCTCATCGTGTACCACGAAGAAGGGGGAGAGCCCGAGCTGCGTCGGCGCGTCCGCAGAGAGCGCCCTGTACACGGTTCCAAGCTCGGGACAGCGCAGCATTTTCTGAAACTCGACTACCTCCACGGTAGCCGCCAACTCGGGACTGAGGCGCACCATTTTTGCCGCCTGGTCGAACAGGATCGCCGCTTGCTCGCGCGTCAGTGCCGAGGATACGCACAAGCCATTCCGCTGATGCCTTGGGCCTGCAAGGTGGAGCAGCAACAGCATAGCGCTCAGGCAGGTCTTGCCGTTCTGCCTGCCCATGCTGATAATCGCGCGCCGGGTCGGGGTGCCGAAAACGCTTTGCAGTATCTCGCGCTGATAGTCGAGCAGCTTGACCGGCTGCCCGACGGCTGGACCTTTCGGGATGCGACAGAATTTTTCAATCCATTCGATCGCATCGGCGCCGGTGAAGTTCATGCGCTGCGCTCCCAGGGCTTCGCAAGGTGCGCGTTTTCATCCGGCCGCGCCCCCGCCTTTTCCGCGCGCATCGTGCCCGAGATCGCCAGCCGCAACTTCGTCGCGCACGCCCGCACCTCGCCCCAGGCTTGCGCGCGTACCTGAACCAGCGGATGCACCTTGCCGCGAATGAGCAGCCCTTTTTTCGAGATTCGCCGGTCGCATTGGTCGATCAGCGCCCGGGCCCGGCAAAGCTGTTCGAGCAGGATCAGGTTCGCCGCGGTGAAGTGCTTTACCGGGTAGTCGGCGAGGATCGCAGCCCAGGCCTTGCAGCCGGTCGCCGGCATGCCTGCAGGCGCTTCCGGGCGCTTTGGCAGGGTCGCCGTGGTCGATGTCAGGTCAGGCTTCATTTTTGGCCTTCAAAGTACAAACGCGACTGCGCAAAGGAGGGCGGCCGGTGTACGCGCCCCGCCTTCCAGAGAATGCCCTCGCCCCGTCTATCATTTGTTCCACGCATGGTTAGGGTCGAGCGGCATGCCGTTCAGGTCGCAGCCCTTGACGTGTCCGCCGTTCTCAATCGCCTGTTTCCAACTGTTATGACACTCGGCACACAACGACTGCAGCGGACCTTCAAACTTGATCGGGTCGTTGCGGTGTGGGGTCACATGGTCCGCCACGGTAGCCGCGCGCACCTCGCCGCGCACCTCCATATGCAGCCGGCATAGCGGGTGATCGCGCAACTGTTGCTCCCGACGTGCGCGCCATCGGCGATCATAGAGCGGTCCGCTCATGGTTCGACGTGCTTGCGCGGTAGGTACGGCTGCAGGTCAGTCTCGCCCAGGTCGGCAAGGTCTGCGCACATCAGGCGCACGCCGATGCCTGTCAGCAGGTAGCCTTGCCCGCGAGGCGATACCTTGATGTGGCGCTTCGAGCACTCGGCCCGGATCAGATCGCGCTGCGCCTGCCTGCGGTCTTGCATTCGTATCCTATCGGTTGAAGGTGCCGGCCGCGCGCATCATGGAACAATGCGCCGCCGGCATTCGCGGTTTATCAAGACAATGCGCCACTCACGAATTACGCGCGGTGCTTCACGCCATCGATCAGGTCGTGATGCCTGACATCGTGCAGATCGAAGCCGGCCGAGTAACGCCGAAGTCGAGTCGGCTGTAACAGAGCAGAGCCAGGTCGAGATTGCTGCCCATGAAACTTTGATCCAGCAGCTTGACCGTGATCGCTTGGCGCACGCCCATGACAACATCACCCCAGTCTGCAATGACGCCGCTCGCGGCCGGAATGGCCGTGGTCCAGATTTTCGGAATGCGGGCAATTTCCGGCGATGGCGTCAGCGGCGTGTTGTCGTTCGTGATGCCGGTTTTGAGTTTCGCCATCTTTTTCCACAGCGCCGGGTTGCCGATGAAACTGCCGATGCGCGCCTCGGGCACGTTGTCGGCGAGCAATTCATAGACGGCATCGGCGAGAAAGTCCCAGGCTACCGGAGCGCCGACACTCGTTACCGAATTGCGGCCGCTCAGGTTCAGAATGCCGGCCGGTGCTGCGCCCGCGTTCGTGGTCACGCCGTTCAAGCCGGCGCTATCGATCGCCGCCGCCATCGCATTGACCAGCACGCTTTGCAGTTGCTGTTCGAAGTTCTGCGAATCTTGTCCAATCTCAAGTGAGAATCGAACTAGGCAAACAGCGGTTTTTGCGGTCAGCGTGAGCTTGCCGAAAGTCGGCTCCGTCTCGGGCAGCGCGACCGATTCGCCATGCCAAGACACGGAAGGATCAGCAGTCACGCGCGCGATGCCGACCTGCCCCGTGTCCATCGGCAACGTCAGCACGCCGGCGCGGGAAAGAGCGGACTGCGCGCGCAGAGCATCAACCCATTGCGCCGCAAGACTGCCGGTAACCGTGTATCCGCCTCCCGTGTCGATGCCCAAATTCAGACTTTTGCGCTCCTCCTCCAGCTCGCGCGCGTCAGGCGCGTTTCCGCCGAGCACAATGCCACGCAGCACGCGGCCCAGCGAGGGAGCATCAGCGGATTTTCCGACCAGCGCAGTGAGAGAATCGCCATGCCGCAAGATTGGAACAGCCTTGCCGGTTTTCGTGTCAACCCAGGTTTCGCGCGGTGCGCCGCTTTTTCCGCTCGCGTCTAACGCGCTGGGGCGGCCGGATCGTTTTTCAAGATCGGTCAAAGCTTTGTCCATGTCGTCAATGCGCTTAATTTGCACGGCCCGGAATTCATTCGCGGCCTTGCCCTGGTCTTCGATCATCCTTGTGACTTCAGAAATATCCGCCATGTCGCTACTCCAAAAACGTGAATGAAAATTGCACTTTGACGATAGCTTGCCGCAATGAGATTTGCATTCGATTTATGGCCGATTCTCGGATGATGCAGCCAGAGCCTTACCGTTTTTCGTAAGGCTCTGGCTGCTTCTAGCAGTTCGCCATTTTCGAAGTGAGGCGCGCACGCGACGGTCAAGCGAGGATTTGCTGTAAGGTGGTCGCAGCCCAATAACGCGCTGTCGTTCGTAAATGAAATCGACCAGCGCCCCGGTGCGCCAGTTCGCAGTTTCCCCATTGCGCATCAGGTCGGCGACGGCGCCGTCGATCAGGCTTTGCCGCAGCACGGCGCCGATGCGCTGAACCTGCGCACCTTTTTTCCGACCACGATCAAGCCCGCCGGCAAAGCGCCGCACCAGCGCTATCAATTCGCTTCGCCGAAGCCTGTTCAGGTCAGCCACGATTGCGCATGGATTCTTTGCGCGAGTGCCCGGCCGCCTGTAGCTGACGCTGTAAGGCGCGTTTCGCTTGAGCGAGGCGCAGCGCCTCACGCCGGCCGAGATCGAACGATGGCGGAATATCGCGCCCACGTCGCACCGACGTATTCAGCGGTCGCCTTTTCATTGGAGCAGCGCCCCAGGTTCCTCGAAGGTGCCGCCGTAGAGCAGCATCGTGATGCCCTTGAATGGCGCGGTCACTTCGATTGTGATCTGCGGGCCTGCGGCCGTAATCGTCAGCCGGCACGCCTGCAGGTTGCTGATGAAGTCCGCCTCAGAATCCGCGGCACGGCAGCGCGCGGCCTGCAAAATGCTTTTGAGTAGCGCGGCAGCGGTTTGCGCCAGGCGCGTGTCGAGTTCGTCTAAGGTGATTTCGTCGGCGGTCATGGTCAGGTTCCTTTCAGTGTGCCGCGAGCCGCGCGGCCGGTTTTTCGATGGTCGTAAAAAGCAGCGTGTGCGCGCGCGCCACCCCCTACTACCCCCTGTCGAATTCGACAATTCGGCGCAGGGGCGCCTTCGTCGAATATGCGCCGAATACGTTTTTCACTATTCGGCATATCGGCGCACCCCCTCTGTAGTTAGCTCGAAAGATGCGGTCTTGTGGCCGTTGGCGCGCCGATAACTCGTTTCCTCGATAGCGTGTATTTGACGCAGCGCCTCTATTTGTCGTCTAAATCTACGCACCGCGGGCTTGCCGGAACGCAAGGAATCGGGGAATTCAGGCCGCAAGGAAAGGACGTGGAAGGCCGTTCTTTGACCTTGCATGGCGGAAGGTACGGGGATCGCCGGCACACTGTCTGCGCAGCCTCTTAGCGCATCCAGGATGCCGGCGCGCTCGCCGGCAGGTTGCTCGAACAGGCGCCGCAGTTCGGTAAGGTGTTGCGGGTTGGTGTTCATAGCGGTCCATCCTTAGCGCACCACTGGCAGCCCTCGCCGTCGCAACGTGGGCAGTGCGGTACTGCGCCAACTGCGCCAACTGCGCCGTTGTTGTTTGGCGCAGTAAAAGGAATCAAGGGAACTGGACGGGCGCGCTCAACTGCGCCGTCCTTGTTTTCCCTATAAGGCGGCGCAGTAGGTACGGCGCAGTAGGGAGCGTCCTTGTTGTTACCTGAATTGCCTATTTTTTGAGCGCCTACTGCGCCGTCGTCGTTTGGCGCAGTAGCGACAGGTTCGGCAGGGGCGAGATAGCTCCTGCGGCCACCTTGCCGCTGCTCGATCGGGAGCGCCTTTTCAACCAGTTTTCCGCTTGCCAGGGCGCCGGCGAGGGCGTCTCGCAGTTGTTGCCTGGTCATTGCCGCCTGGGCGTACAGCGCTTCAATACTGCGTTTTGAGTGCTGATTCCCAGCGCCAAGTTCGAACGTCACCAATTGAACTAGCTGGGCAATATCCGCCTTTGGGTTGTACTCAGCCGATTCGATGCCAGTAACTTGCTCGAATGCGTATCCCGTTCGCCGGATATAGAGCGGCCCTTGTGTCGGGCAATAGCTAATTTTGGGTCGCGCCAGGATCAGGCCTTGCTCGCCATTCGAAAGCGGCAAGCCGGTTTTCTTTTTCCATTCCACTTCAGAAAGAGACTGAAGCACCAGCACCAAGCGCGCGCCATCGGCGAAAGCACTGCCACCGCGGCCAGCATACTGGTCAACAGCGCCGTCCCGAGCGTTTTGCTTTCCCGTGTGGTGAACGTAAAGCACACCACAATTCAAAATCCTGCGAAGTCGGCGCGCGGCCTCGATCAAACCTTGCTCGGCATCGTTGACGCGGGATTCTCCGACTCCGAAGGAAACGGCCGGGTCGATCACGATCAGCGCCGGCTTGATGTCCGCCGCTGCGATTGCGATCGAATCCACCACGTCATCGGGTCGGACAGAATCGGCGACAACGGTCGTTAGCCGGAGCCCCGAGCCGGTCACATCGCTGATAATGATTCGTTGACGTAATCGCTCAATATCGGCAGGCGACAGCGCCATGCTTTCGGCGATGCGCCGCAAACGCGCAACCAGCATTTCGCGCGGGTCTTCGCTTGTCAGAATTATTACCGGACCGGATCTCTCTACACGCTGCCCGAGAAAGTCCAAGCCCAGCACCACGCACGCGGCCAGCATCAACATCCACGTTGTCTTGCCGGTACCGCCTGGGGCAATCAACACGCCCACATCGGCGTATAGCAGCCCGGAGACTATGCAATCTGGCGCAAGGCGCGCTGTAGTCCATTCTGCCTCGCCGATCGCGGCCGGCAGGTTCCAGTCTTGGCGACTGTCGCCCGCATCAAGCCCGGCCAGAATCGCCGCGTTCAGAATGGCCGCGCCACGCTCGGCCCGGAGCGTGGCCTTGCCGACTTCTGGCGTCAATTTTCTGAAGCGGTCGAATCCGGGTGCGCCGATCGCGGACCGCTCTGCGTCGGTCATTGCGCGCCAGTTCACAATGAATCGCGCATCGTCCGCCGCAAGGATCGACGCAACTTCGGCGGCAGGGTCAAACTGCGGCGCACCGTCCCCAACTGCGGCCAGCGCACTCATTGCGCCACCTTGCCGGGCATGTTACGATTGCTTGCGATTGTGTTTTTGAAAGCCGCCGCACCTTGCCGGGTGCCTGCGGCTTTTTCTTTTGGATCTGGCGGTCGCCACAAAATTGAGAGTTCGCGCAGTGAGCGCGCGACATCATCCCGGCGCGGGCGGCGTAGAAAACGCGCGGCCATGATTAGGCTGCCAAAGCTGGTTTGTTCAGCACCGTGCGCAGCTCGCCGACGTTCCAGGCGGTGATGGCCTCCGACAGCTTACGCGGCGCGGGGAGCGTTCCCGCCTTCGACCGGCGCCAGATTGTCATCTGACTACAGGCGAACAGCGCCGCTACCGTCGGTGCCCGAACGTGCGCAGAATCAGGCAGAGAGTCAAAATGCTTGAGCGCATCGGAGATATCCGAAGCGGGGCGAGGTGTCTTGCTTTGCATGGCCGTGTCCTTATGTGGAATGACACGTCCATTAGAAACGGTGAGATGTTTGCACGCCGAGGCTGCGTGCAAACTATTTCATGCTCTTCGTCTCTTTCGCTGTGGGTCCAGCCGCTTTGCAATCGTTGACGTGGCATCCGTAATGCTGTGCTTTTTCTTAAGCCTACGCGCTTGCTCTTCTTTCGAGTATTTTTCGAATGTCGGATTCGCGGCCTTTTCGGATGCCTGCCACTGGCGCCAGCTATCATGCTTTTCTTGCTCTTCTTCGAAGCGCTTAAAGCCGTTTTTTCTTTGCGTCTTTGTCCAGCCTTCGCCGCGTTCAGCCAGCGGCAAAAGCGCCGCGGTTGTCTGCTCTACGGCAGCGTGATACACGCTTGCTCTTTCGGACCAATCGCGAAGCTCTGCTACGCTCTCGCCTTGAGCCCTCTTGAGCATTTCCAACAATTCTTCAGTTATCGCCATCAGCTTGCGGTTTAGTTGATTGGATTCACCTGTGGCGCGCAGCTGGTCTTCCAATTTCACGCGCGCCCATGCGGCGTCGAAAAGTAGCGCCTTATGAAGTAAGTTCGGCGTGAAGCGCTCGCCGAGTAGCGCTATCGCGTTCGCCGTGATTTCTGCCGCCTTATCATTGATGCGCGAATCAAAGTTCGCGACCGCGCTGTCGTTCGTCTTATCCATGGCGCGCCCCTCCTTTGATCTGCACCACTTCGCCGACCTGCATCGGCTTGGCGCAGAATTTCGCCCATTCGGCCATCAGCCGCGCGCGCTTGTCGAACAGATCGCCGCGACGGTAGGCCGCTTCCACCTTGTTGCCGATCGCGTGCGCGAGGGACATTTCGACTACCTGCGAAGCGTAGGACGTGGATTCCGCGGCCCAGTCCTGAAACGCACTGCGAAATCCGTGCGCCGTCAGCTTGCCGCGCTCCATGCGCCGCAATACGGCCGTCAGCGACATATCGGAAAGCGGCTTGCCTTCCTTCACGCCAGGGAACACATGCGCCCCTAGCCGGCATTCCTGCATCCTGGCGAGCACTGCCAGCGCATCAACCGAAAGCGGCACGCGGTGTTCCTTTTTCATCTTCATGCGCTCGGCCGGTATCGTCCAGGTTGCCGCCGGCAGATCAAACTCGGCCCACGTCGCGCCGCGCACTTCGCCCGAGCGCGCAGCGGTCAGAATAGCGAATTCGAGCGCAGCGGCGCCGATGCCTTCCTGCTTGCGCAGATCGACCATGAAGCCGCCCATTTCGCGCCAGGGCAGCGCGGCATGGTGCGTTACCGTCGAGACCTTCGAAGGCTTGGCGAGCAGCTGGTCGAGGTGGTTTTTCCAGCGCGCCGGGTTTTCACCTTGGCGATACTTGCGCACCGTCGCCCATGCGAGCACGTTTTCAATGCGGCCGCGCAGTCGCGTCGCGGTCTCCGTTTTCGTTTTCCAAATCGGCTCTAGGATTTGCAGCACCAGCGCAGTGTTCACGGCAGCGACGTTCATGGTGCCGATGGTGGGGCAGGCGTAGGTCTCCAAGGTGGTGCGCCACTGTGCGCGGTGCTTCGGGTTGCGCCATCCATCGCCGTGCGCATCGAGGTAGCCGTCCAGGCATTGCTGGAAGGTGAAGCGACCGGCATACGCTGCCTTGCGGGTGTCGCCCTGCTCGCGCCTCGCCTCGATCGGGTCAATGCCCTGTAGGACCAGCTTGCGCTGCTCGCGCGCGGTCTCGCGCGCCTCTGCCAGCGTCAGATCGCCGTAACTGCCCAGGCCGAGGTCACGGCGCTTTCCGGCGAACGAATAGCGGTATATCCAGGACCGGCCGCCGCCCAGGACGTGCAGGTATAATCCGGGCACGCCGCCGACAGCATGGAAGCCTTCAACCCTTGAGAGTTTGGCGGAGGCTTTCTCCGCCATAGGTGCCTTGATCTGTCCCATCGTCTGTCCCATCAATCGGTTGTGATAATTGATGTTAGGGGATGTTACGGCAAGTTGCAAGAAATATCGCGCGCCATAGGGAAAACTGCGGGTTAATGTTACGGCGTGTTAGCGCATGAGTTCGATTCCGGCAGACTCCCTCTCCGCCACCCCGCTGGTATCCATGCGGGTTTCCAGCCAGTAGCTCAAAAACCCCATCAATCGGCAGGTGACAAAGTTCAGCTCACCCGCGGGTGGTATCCACTTGCGCTCCCGGCCTGTTGATTCGAGGAAACTCCTGCTCCGGCGAATTCCATCGTTAGCCGCATGGTCAATTCGCCGACATTACTGACCATAACGTGACATAGTTGTTTGTCAGGTCGTTATGTTTCTGGCGATTTGCGAGGCGTCCATCTATTATTTCGTTATTGCAACTTAAGACGGGGGCATACGCGAATGGAAACGTGCAGAGGGGATCGAACCCGGACGATCGCGGCCGCAATAGCGCTGGGCGCGACGATAGCGGTCTCAGGGTGGGCCGCTGCCGGCGAGCCGGAAATCGTTGCGCAGCAGGGGCAACAGGAACTGCAGAAGGCTGAAGCAGGGCGAAGGGAGATGGAACGAGCTGCGGCGGCGATGATGGAGGCCGAAAAGGCTGCGCAGCAGGCTCTGGAAAAGGCCGTTGCCGCGCGAAAGATCTTTGAGCGGGCAATGCAACGGGAAGTGGAGAAGACCGAGGCTGCGAGAAAAGAACTGGAAAACGCCCTAGCCGAGCGAGAGGTTTTGAAAAAAGCTGCGCAACAGGAAGCGGAAAAGATCGAAGCTGCGCGCAGGGAACTGGAGACGGTTGCGGCGGCGCGGAAGGAGGCGGAGAAGGCAGCGGCGGCGAAACGGGAATTGGACCGGGCTGAATCGGCGCGCAGTAAACTGGAGACGGTTGCGGCGGCGCGGAAGGAGGCGGAGAAGGCAGCGGTCGCGGGACGGGAACTGGGGAGAATCGCGGCGCTGCAGAAAGACATCGAAACGATTGCGATGGTCCCCAACGGCCAGGAGGCGCGTTACCTCCTGGGACTGGAACTCGAGCGGCGGGGCGAACTGCGCGCTGCGATGGAAATGTACAAGGAAGCGGCCGAGAGCGACAACCGGTTCGCGCAGAGAAAATTAGGCGATATTTACGGCACGGGAAACGCTGCGGTCGAGCGCGACTACCAAACCTCGCTTAAGTGGTATCGGAGGGCGCAGACGGATGGTCTGGAGATTCCGAACAGGCCATTTACCTTCCCCGGAGTCCGGCGATAGCGGCCTGACCGTCGGGTAGGAGAGGCGCTCAGGTCGGCGCCGGGCCAGGCGCCGCAGCTAGAGCACCAGCTCCCGCGCCGCGCCGCGCACATCCATCTCGTAGTCCAGACCCACCACCGGCGGGCGCGCGTAGTACCACACCAGCCCGCCCGCCATTGCGCCCCGCTTGGCGAGTTCTTCGCCGACCACGTGGCCGATGTTCTGTACCGTATAGGCTTGCGTAGTGACGGCGTCCTTCCACGTGAATCCCAGAAGCTTCATCCGCCGTTCCATCTCGCCAATCACGAAGGTCACCTTTTCGCGCAGCCCTTCGGGTGAAGTGTCGTTCAGCCGCACGATGCGATCGCGGTAGGACGGGCCGGCTTCCCTGGCGTCTCCTCCGCCGGCGAGCACGAAGCTGGCGCGCTTCGCGTTCGCCGCGGGCACTGTGTAGGAGAACGCGTACATCGAGGGCTCAGCCGGCTTGTCGTACATCGGGCAGACGTTGGTACGCGCTACCGGATTCATCAGCGGATCGCCTTCCTTGTAGATTCCCCAGCGCGCCAGCGTGCCGACATAGACCTTGTTGAAGTCGAAGAAACCCTGGTCGGTGAACGGTTCGGGCGAGCGCAGTTCGCATTGCGCGAAGGCGGTGGTCGGCCGGCCGATCGCCTTGAGGTGCGCCTCGACCGCGGCGAACGCATCGGCAAGCGCCAGCGGCTGCATGAAGCGCGCGCGCTCGATCTCGAAGCCGGGCTCCGCGGCGACGCCGCCGGAATACTGGAACACGGCCTTCACATAGCGATAGCCGCCTGCGGCGAAAACGGGAACATCAGCCATGGGTGTCTCTCCTCTGGGTAACAGGAACAATCCTACTTTCGCAACATCGCCTCAAGACGCGCGTTTCCGTCGCCGGTCGCGCGCGCCAGGAGGGCGTTGGCCTGGTCGAGCAGCTTGGCGCAGGTGGGTTGCATTTCGGCCACGAAAGTGGCGTCAGTGATGTCCTTGAGGTTGATCAGAACATTCCAGATGCCGCCGCGCACGCCGGCGAATGCGATGGTGAAGCCCACCATCGCGTCGGTGATGGAGTTTGGATTGCCGTGCCGCATGGTCACTTCCGCGGTTTCCATGGCTTCGTAGCTGAGGCGCGCGGTGCGTAGCGGCACTTCGACCGCGAGCCTGAGGCCTTCCTGCATCTTCGCAGCGCGATCGGCTTTCTCTTCGGCAGTGCCAGCAGAAAGGCGGCGCGCGTCCATGTACGCGCTGAAGGCAAACGTATCTTCGTCCACCGCCAGTATCAGGGCGTCTTTCACGCGCTGGGCTTTCTCGGCGGCGGCCAGGAGCTGTTGCTCGGCTATTTCGCTGCCGGCCTTGCCCTGCGTCAAATTGGCTACCATCGATGCGAGGGCCGCGCCCAGACTTCCGGCGAGAGCCGCGATGGATCCGCCGCCGGGAGCAGGCGTGCCGCGGCTCACCTCGTCCACAAGGTCGCGGCAACGCATGTCCATCAGGCCGCTTGGGTAGGCCTTGGGCAGGCCGAGGACTTTCTTTTTCAGCTCGAACGGCGCTACGTCGTTGAGTCCCATGCTGAACATTGCGGCCTGGAGCACGTCCTTGACGGGCACGGACGGGCTCTTGCCCTGGGCTTCCAGATAAGCGCGCCCCGCCTGGTAGAGGGCCTGGAACGGCACCAGGCCCACGATCTCGCTGCCGGTCACCACCAGGCCGCGCGCCATCGCCATTTTCCGCGCAGCCTCCAGCACGTCCCGGAGCGAGGTCACGCGCCAGTTGGTCAGATTGATCGAAAGCTGGACCCGTTTGTACGCGTCCACATACCAGCCGATGGCCTTGCACGCCTTGAACAAACCCGCACGGCAGACCTTCTGCCCGACCACGCCCTTTGCGGCATCGATATCGTTCAGAGCGAGCAGATCGCGCAATGAGTAGCCGTGGGCTTCCTGGCAGTGTTGCTCCGTATCCTCGAAGCGCTTGCCGTCGAAACCGCAATTGCCGCAGGGAAAAAAGCTCTCGGCATAGCGCAATTCCTGTCCGCTCGAGTAGTACGCATTCTTCTGCATGCGCCGGGCCACGCGGCCCTTCTCCCGCAGCTCCAGGGCGATGTCGGTCGCGTGGGCCTTGTCCGTGCTGTTGAGAGTGATGTTGTAAGCGATCAGAAATTCACGCGCGCCGGTGATCAGCGCGCCGACGCCCGGATTGAACCGGGCCGGGCCGAAGTCGGGCTTCCACTCGGGGTCCTTCAATTTCTTTTCGAGGCCTTCGTATTCGCCTTTGCGCACCACCGCCAGGTTCCTGCGCGCGGGGCGGCTGGCGGCGTGTTCATACAGGTAGACCGGAACCTCCAGCTCCCTGCCGACGCGCTCACCCAGTCGTCGCGCGAGTTCGGCGCAATCGTCCATGGTGACGCCTTCGACCGGGATGAAGGGGCATACGTCGCAGGCGCCCATGCGCGGGTGCGCGCCCGCGTGGCGGCGCATATCGATGAGCCTGGCGGCCGCGGCAATGCCGCGGAACGCGGCCTCGACCACGCTGTCCGGATCGCCGACGAAGGTGACCACGGTGCGGTTGGTGTCCGCGCCGGAATCGACGTCCATAAGCTTCACCCCGGACACCGACTCTATGGCTTCCGTGATCTGGCGCATCTTGGCCATGTCCCTGCCTTCGGAAAAGTTGGGTACGCACTCGACGACGCGGTGGCTCATGTTGTCCTCGCTGTTGATGGGATCGGGCGATGCTGCAGGTTTCTGGGTCAAATGCGGCGCGCTGGCTGCCGCTGGCGATTTTGCATGGTAGCAGGAGTCAAAACGAGCCGGTAAGTTGGTATCGGCTTGCAGGGTGCCGCATCGGAAATAATTTAATGTTACATTAGCAACGTTTCTTTTTACAGACAATCGGTCGTTTACGGCATCCGGCAAAGGCGAAGCAGGGCGGATGGCACAAGCGGCGGAATCCATCGCGCAACCTGACGAGGAGTCAATCACATGAAGCATAAGAGACTGGCCATTGCCGTAACTACGGCATTCGCATTGCAGTTTGGCGCGCCCGCCTGGGCGCAGGTGAAAATCGGCATCAACGTCCCGCTGACGGGATTCGCCGCGGCCGACGGGAAATCGGCCCTGGATGGCGCCAAACTCGCGGTGGCGGACGCCAACGCCAAGGGCGGGATCAATGGCGAGAAGATCGAACTGGTAATCTACGACGACCAGGCTTCGCCCAAGGAAGCCGCGCCGGCGGCGACCAAGCTGATCGAGAAAGACAAGGTAGTGGCCGGGGTGTCCGGTTCGTACTCCGCGTCGACGCGCGCGGCGGCGCCGCTGTTCCAAGCCGCGAAAGTTCCCTACGTGGTGGCGTATTCCATCCACCCGGATGTGACGCTGGCGGGCGACTATGTGTTCCGCACCGCGACCATGGGCGAGGTGCAGGGCCGCGCCGGCGCCAGGCTGGCGAGCGATCTGGGCAAAAAGAAGGTGGTGATGATCACCCTCAAGAACGACTTCGGCCAGGCACTCGCCGCAGGCTTCAAGGAGGCTGCGCCGAAATTGGGCGTAAACATCATCAACGAGTATGAGTACAGCATGCCTGACCGCCAGTTCGGCGCGCTGATCTCCAAGGTGAAATCGGATAATCCGGAATTGATCTACGCCTCGGGCTATTACTTCACCGCCGGGCCGCTGGTGAATCAATTGCGCGCCGCCGGTGTCACCGTTCCGGTCATCGGACAGGAAGGTTACGACTCGGAGAAGTTCATCGAGATAGCGGGCGCGGCGGCAGAGGGCACTCTGGTCACCACTTCGCTCGATCGCGACTCGCCTTCGCCGGTCACGCAGGCGTTTCTGAAGGACTACCGCGCGGCCTACAACTCCGGCGCCGACATGGTTGCGGCATCCACTTACACCGCAACCAGCATCGCCATTGAAGGCTTGAAGAAGACCGGCGGCAAAGGCGGCGAAGCGCTGAAGAAGGCAATCGAGAGCGGCAGCTTCAGCACGCCCATCGGCATGATCACCTTCAACGACCTGCACGAAGTGAAGAAGGACATCCAGGTGCAGGTGGTCAAGGGCAAGGCCTTCCACCGCCATTCGGTGATCTCCGATCCGGTGCTGCTGGCGCCGCCGACCAAGGCCAAGTAAGGCATTCCCGCGCTGACCTGCCGTAGCGTGGGGGCGCGCTGAAGCGCTGCGGAAGGAGCCTGTCGCATGTTGTTTGTCGAACTGGTCGCCCAGGGTTTGGTCCAGGGCAGCATCTACGCCCTGATCGCCCTGGGGCTGACGCTGGTCTATGGTTTGTTGCGCATCCTGCACGTCGCCCATGCCGCCTTTTTCACCCTCGGCGGTTATGTCGGGGTGATGGTCGCCAATCAGACCGGCAGCCTGGCTGCGGCCATCATCGCGGCCATGATCGTGGCCGGCATCGGCGGGATACTGGTGTTCCGGCTGTGTTACCAGCCCATACTGCATCAACCGCCGTTCGTGCCGCTGATCGCCTCGATCGGCCTGTACATCGCCGCCGAGGAACTTTTCCGCATCGTATTCGGGCCCTCCGGGCTGACCTATAAGTACGAATTCCTGCAGGGGCAGGTGCTCCTGTTCGGGATGTTGCGCTTTAAGCAGGCCGAGATCGCGGTGATGCTGGGCAGTGCCGCGATCATCGGGGTGTTGAGCCTGCTTCAGACCCGTACCCGTATCGGCGTGGCGTGCCAGGCGACGGTGTCCGACCCGCAGATGGCGGAGTCTTTCGGCATTTCGCTGCGCCAGGTGGGCGACATCAACTTCTTCGTCGGCTCCGCACTGGCGGCTTTCGCCGGCGTGATGGTGTCCGTGCTCAACAACCTGGTGGAGCCGACCATGGGCAGCGTGCCCTCCTACAAGGCGCTAGCCATCATCGTCCTCGGCGGGCTCGGTTCGGTGCGCGGGACCCTGGCGGCCGCGCTGGTGCTCGGCGTGGTGGAGTCCTTCGGCACTATCTATCTTGGGCATTTTCTCGACCGCAATGCGATCGCTTTTGCCTTCCTGATCCTGGTCCTGATGTGGCGGCCGCAGGGATTGTTCACGAGGCCCTGATCGATGGAGTACGAAATCTCCCTTGTGACGACCATGGCCATCAGCGTGCTGTTCGCCTTGTCGCTCAACCTGATCACCGGTTTCTGCGGCCAGATCAGCCTGGGTCACGCCGCCTTCCTCGGTGTCGGCGCCTATACCTCGGGCATGCTCACCAAGGCCGGCGTGCCGTTCCTGCTGACGCTGCCGCTGGCGATGCTGCTGGCCGGTGCGCTCGGCGTAGTCGTGGGGCTGGCCAGCCTGCGGGTACGGGCGGATTTTCTCGCCATCACCACCATGGGCGTGGGCTTTCTGTTCGTCGGCGTGGTGCGGCAACAGGAGGTGCTGGGGGCGGAAATGGGCATCTCCGCCATTCCCGACACGGGCATGTCCAAGGCGGTGTTCATGCTGTTCGCCGTGGCCTTGGCGGCCGCCGCGGGTTTGCTTTCGTCCTACGTGCGGCGCTGCTGGATGGGGCGCGTGTTCGCGGCGATCGCAGAGGACGAGGATACGGTACGCGTGTTGGGCATAGACGTGCCGCGCTTCAAGCTGACGGCCTTCGCACTCGGCACTGCCCTGGCCGGGCTGGCCGGAGGACTGTACGCGCAGCAGCTGAAGTTCATCGCGCCGGACAGTTTCGGTTTCATCGAGTCGATAACGGTGCTGTCGATGGTGGTGGTGGGCGGCATCGGCTCGGTGATCGGCGTCACCGTGTCCGCGGCCGTACTGTCGGTGCTGCCCTCGTGGTTTCAGGTCATCGGCGATTACAAGCTGCTGGTGTACGGCGGCCTGTTGTTCCTGATGATGCGCTTCAGTCCGGGCGGAATGGCGGCGCTGGTGGCCCGCATCTTCCACCCTGACCGATGGGCGGCGAAATGAGCGCACTGCTGTCCGTAGGCGCGATCACCGTGCTTTTCGACGGCCTTACCGCGATCAGCGACGTCTCCTTCGACGTGCAGCAGGGTGAACTGCTCGGCCTGATCGGTCCGAACGGTGCCGGCAAGACCACCATGCTGAGGGTCATCACCGGGGTGGTGCGGCCGACCACCGGCACCGTGCTGCTCGATGGCGGGTCGCTCGACGGCCTGCCTACCCATCTGCGCATCCGGCGCGGACTGGCCCTGTCGCAGCAGATGGTGACGCCGTTTCGCGGCATGTCGCTGCTCGACAATGTGGCGCTGGCCGCCGGCGCCGACAAGACGGCGTCGCCGGTGAAAGCACTGTTCCACCTGCGGCGCGAGCGGGAACTGGAAACCGGGCGCCGACTGCTGTCGCGCCTGGGAATCGAGCCGCAGGCGAACGAGTCGCCGGAAATCCAGCCCATGGGCACACTCAAGCGACTGGAACTGGCCCGCGCTCTGGCGCTCGCACCCAGGCTGCTGCTGCTGGATGAGCCGCTCGCCGGGCTGAACTCGAAAGAGGCGCGCCTGCTCGCCGACACCATCACCGAGATCAATCGCAGCGGCACCACCATCATCCTGATCGAGCACAACCTGGGCGAGGTGCTGCGTGTCTGCCACCGGCTGGTGGTGCTGGATAACGGCGAGAAAATCGCCGACGGGGAGCCGGCGACGGTGATGAACAACGCGGCCGTCCGCGCCGCCTATCTCGGTCCTGGCGCTGCGGCGCAAACGGGAGAGCAGCATGCTGCGGCTTGAAGGCCTCTCCTGCGGCTATGGCTTGTTCCGCGCGGTGAGCGAACTCGACCTGGAAGTCCCGCGCGGCACCATCACCGGTTTGATCGGGCCGAACGGCGCCGGAAAGTCCTCGACGCTGATGTGCGTCGCCGGCCACGTGGATCTGCAGGCGGGGCGCATCGCTTTCGATGAACACGACATCGGCGACTTGCCCGCCACCGAGCGGGTGCGCCGCGGCATCGCGATCGCGCCAGAAGGCCGGCGGCTGTTCAAGGACCTGTCGGTCGAGGATAACCTGCGCGTCGGCGGCCTGATACACAAGGCGAGCTTGTTCAAGGCCGATCGGGAATATGTGCTGTCGCTGTTCCCGCGCCTGCGCGAACGGCTCGGTGCGCTCGCCGCCAATCTGTCGGGCGGCGAGCAGCAGATGCTGTCGATCGGACGCGCGCTGATGGCGCGTCCGAAACTCCTCATGATCGACGAACTCTCGCTCGGCCTGATGCCCAAGATGGTCGACCTATGCTATGACGCACTGCTGCGTCTGAAGCGCGATGGCATGACCATCCTGCTGGTGGAGCAGAACACCGATCGCGTGCTGTCGGTGGCCGACCACGTGTGCGTGCTGGAATCCGGCCGCACCGTGTGGAGCGGCAATGCAGCCGATGCGCGCAAGGATCCCGAGCTCGCCGCCGCCTACCTGGGACTGCGTTGAGGCCGGTATCGAACACCTGGCGAACACTTCTGCAAAGGACACTTGAATGAACGATTGGAATACGAATTCCGCCATCAGCGATCCGCGTTACGACCCCGCCCGCGTGATCCGCGCGCCGCGAGGGTCCAACAAGACCTGCAAGAGCTGGATCACCGAGGCGGCCTACCGCATGCTCCAGAACAACCTCGACCCGGACGTGGCTGAGGACCCCCGAAATCTTGTGGTCTACGGCGGCATCGGCCGCGCAGCGCGCGACTGGGTTTGCTACGACAAGATTCTGGAGATGCTGCGCGAGTTGAATGACGACGAGACGCTGCTGGTGCAATCCGGCAAGCCGGTGGGCGTGTTCCGCACGCATGCCGATGCGCCACGGGTGCTGATCGCCAATTCGAACCTCGTGCCGAAGTGGGCGACCTGGGAGCATTTCAACGAGCTCGATCGCAAGGGCCTGATGATGTACGGGCAGATGACGGCGGGTTCGTGGATCTACATCGGCAGCCAGGGCATTGTGCAGGGCACCTTTGAGACTTTCGCCGAGGCGGGCCGTCAGCACTACGGCGGGGACTGGTCGGGCAAGTGGATTCTCACTGCGGGCCTGGGCGGCATGGGCGGGGCGCAGCCGCTTGCCGCCACCATGGCCGGAGCGTCGATGCTGGCGATGGAGTGCGACCCCGCGCACATCGACATGCGCATTCGCACCGGTTACCTCGACGAGCGTGCGGACACGCTCGATGAGGCACTGACCATTATCGAGCGCGCCTGCGCCGAGAAGCGCGCCGTTTCCGTGGGGCTGTTGGGCAATGCCGCCGAGCTGATGCCGAAAATCCTCAAACGCGCGCAGTCAAGTCAGTTGCGCCCGTCGCTGGTGACCGACCAGACCTCGGCGCACGACCCTGCCAACGGCTATCTGCCCGAACACTGGTCGCTCGAGAAGTGGCGCGACCTGCGGCGCACGGACCCGGAGGAAGTGGCCATCTCGGCGCGCGAGGCGATTGCGAACCACGTGCGCGCGATGCTCAGTTTCCATGCAATGCGCATTCCCTGCGTGGACTACGGCAACAACATCCGGCAGGAAGCCAAGAACGTGGGCGTGAAGAACGCGTTCGACTTTCCCGGTTTCGTGCCGGTCTACATCCGCCCGCTGTTCTGCGAGGGCAAGGGGCCGTTCCGCTGGGTCGCCCTGTCCGGCGATCCCGAGGACATCCACAAGACGGATGCCAAGATCAAGGAGTTGTTCCCGCAGAATCTGCACGTGCATCGCTGGCTGGATATGGCGCGCGAGCGCATCGCGTTCCAGGGCTTGCCGGCGCGCATCTGCTGGCTGGGTCTGGGCGAGCGCGACAAGGCCGGTCTCGCATTCAATGAAATGGTCAAACGCGGCGAGCTGAAGGCGCCCATCGTGATCGGCCGCGATCATCTGGACGCCGGCTCGGTGGCGAGCCCGAACCGCGAGACCGAGGCGATGAAGGACGGCAGCGACGCGGTGTCCGACTGGCCGCTGCTCAATGCGCTGCTCAGCACCGCGGGCGGCGCGAGCTGGGTCAGCTTCCATCATGGTGGCGGCGTCGGCATGGGCTATGCGCAGCACGCGGGCCTGGTCATCGTCTGCGATGGCAGCGACGCGGCCGCCAAGCGCATCCAACGCGTGCTGTTCAACGATCCGGCGAGCGGCGTGATGCGTCACGCGGACGCTGGCTATGAGACGGCGATTGCGAGCGCCAAAGCGCAGGGGCTGAAGCTGCCCTTCATCACTTGCTGATATGAGCCTGCGCCTGGAAGCGCTGTGGCGCGACCTGAACTACGACGATGGGAGCGATCGTGATCCGTCGCGCATCGCCCTGGGCATAGCGGACGGCAAGATCGCCTGGATCGGAGCGGAACCGGAATTGCCCACATTCGAGAAAACGCCGGAATTCGCACAATACGACGGCGCCGGTGCCTGGGTCACGCCGGGCCTGGTGGAATGCCATACACATCTTATATTCGGCGGCAGCCGGGCCGACGAGTTCCGCAGGCGACTCGCGGGCGCTTCATACGAGGAGATCGCCCGCGCGGGGGGCGGAATAGTATCCACGGTGGCCGCGACGCGCAAGGCGAGCGAAGACGAGCTTGTCGCATCGGCGGCGCCGCGCCTGCGCCGGTTGATCGCCGAGGGCGTGACGGCGGTCGAGATCAAGTCCGGTTACGGCCTGGATGCGCAGACCGAAGCGAAGATGCTGCGGGTGGCGCGCCGGCTCGGCCGCGAGTTGCCGGTCACGGTTTATACGACTTTTCTTGGCGCCCACGCGCTGCCGTCGGAGTATCGCGGCCGCCCCGACGAATATATCGAGCTTGTTTGCGCGGGCATGTTGCCGGCGCTCGCCGAGCAGGGACTCGTGGATGCAGTCGACGTATTCTGCGAGCACATCGCTTTTTCGGTGGCGCAGAGCGAGCGGGTATTTCAGGCGGCTGCCCGCCTCGGTCTGCCGGTGAAAATGCATGCGGAACAACTCTCCAACATCGGCGCCTCGCAACTCGCAACGCGCTATGGCGCCTTGTCGGCCGATCACCTCGAGCACACGGTCGAGACCGATGTCGTGGCGATGAGCCGCGCGGGAACGGTCGCGGTCCTGCTTCCCGCGGCCTATTACTGCCTGCGCGAGACGCAGCGGCCGCCGGTCGATCTGTTCCGCCGCCATGGCG
>ERZ1292630.954-Hain-H41-02um-R3-954-length-29119-cov-5_pt1 | contig 28031 bp, 16 predicted proteins | sample MGYA00564408_ERZ1292630 | MGnify/ENA primary metagenome ERZ1292630 (study PRJEB36523, sample SAMEA6512641) | groundwater metagenome | collected 2019-01-08 | study: AquaDiva: Metagenomics assemblies of 32 groundwater samples
GATAGGCGCCGTGGAATTTCAGGAGCGTCTCGTCGGATTCGCTGAAATGGGTGGCCTCGGAAGCAAGGGTTTCGGCGATCGTCCCGCGCAGGTGCCGACTGTTGCGTTTGACGACTTCGATTTTCGACTCGGTTTTCCCCGCATCTTCAACCATGATCGACTCCCATCCGAACCCGGAGCGGCTCCCCTTTTCGCGAAGCGCCAAGGGCGAGTGACGGGCGGTCCCGCGACCGGTCGCTTGCGCTCCCGGAACGGAAAACCCGCTTGCTTCCGCTCGCGGCTCTGATCAGAACCCGGAGCGCAAGCGACGGGCCAATTGGCAATCCCCTAGATTCCCGCTCCCCCGTGCAGTCCGCACTCGGTCTTCTCCGAAGTGCTCCATCGGCCCGCACGCGAGTAATCACCGGGTTTGCTGCCCGGCACCGGCACCGTGCAATGCGTACACCCGACCGTCGGGTACCCCCTCTCGTGCAACTCATTGTATGGCACGTCGTGCTTTTGAATGTAATCCCAGATTTCCGACCGTTCCCAGTTGGCCAGCGGGCTGACCTTGAGCACCTGGTACTTCCAGTCCCAATCGATGACCCTAAGATTCGCCCGGTTGGCCGACTGGCTGCGGCGAAGCCCGGTGATCCAAACGTCCGCCTCGGCCATCACCGGGTACATCGGATCGACCTTGCGAATCTTGCAACACATTTCCGGTTTGTGCTTCCACAGTTCCGGTCCGTATTGCCTGGCTTGCTCCTCGGGCGTCAAGGTCGTTCCGCGATTGACGAAATGGATGGTCGGATACCGTTCAGCCATCTGCTCGCGGAGCTTGTGCGTTTCGGGAAAGAAGAACATCGTGTCGAGATAAACGCAGGTGACCGGCTTGCCGTGCCGGGCGTACATGTCGATCAACGCGCACCCCTCCATGCCGAACGACGTGGTCATGATCATGCGCTGGCCGGCAAAGCGTTCGAGCGTCCACCCGATGAGCCGATCGGTCTGCGTGTTTTCGTTGACCGCAAACCAGTCGTCATCGGGTCCGCGCGGCGCCGCTTGATCCGACCGTTGCGCCAAATCCGGATGTAGCTGCAACTCCACGATTCGTCCTCCTCTCGCAAACCAATCGGTCCGTGCCCGAAAACCCCTCTCCCTAGAAAGGAGAGGGAGTATTCAGCCGGGACCCAACCCGGCGATTCACCGTTGCCCGAACACAACGCTTGTGCCGGGATCGACGCCGAACCTTGGAGCCGCGGGCAGGCAGCCCGTGCGGGGGTCACGCGCCCCTCTTGGTTATCGCGCAGGCTGTGACCCGCGGCTCACTCCGGTTCGAAAAGTCGGCCCCCCCCAAAAAAAAGACCCGCAGGAACATTCCCGCGGGTCGTGGCTACCAAAGCTGCTTTTGCTGCTTCACGGTCCCGTCAGGAAGTTCCCCCCACAAAGTGGGTCGGACAACAACAGGCGCACCTGCACGCTTTGCAGGGCGTGCCCGATTGCCATTGATCGCCGAACTGCCGGACTGACCGATTCATGACCCCAATGGTATCGTCGTCGCCAGGCCCTGTCAACCCCCTTTGCTCGCCAATTGCGGCCACGATCGAGTGTTTCGGCGTGTTCGGCGATTCGCGCCGGGGAGGTTAAGGCCGATAAAGACGAAAGATACGCCCGCCGATTCCGCCGCCGCACGGGCGACTCGCGCTTGCGGGGTGGATTTCGACGACGAAGCCCGCGTCACGAGCGGCTTTCGAAAACCGATCGGCCACGCCGCGGTTCGGGTCGGCGATCAAAGCGACCCCGTCCGGTGCGAGCATTCGGTCTATGCACCACAGTATCGACTGGTGATCGACGAGTTGGTAGAGAATGTCGGCCCCAAGAACGCAATCATAACGCCGATCGGTCGGCGGATCGTGCCAATCGAGCGTCATCAGCCCTGCGATCGGAGCTTCGTTGAGTCGTGCGTTGTACGCGGCGAAGGCCAGCGCGGTGGGTTCGTGGTCGCCGGCAACCACCCGCCAGCCCAGTTTCGCGGCGACGATCGAGACCAGCCCAAGCCCGCAGCCCAGCTCGATCGCGGTGCGCTCCAGGCCGTCGTCATCGCACGCGATGTACGCCGCGAGCATCAACGCCGCCGGCCACAATTCGACGCCGTAGGGGGCGACGTCATTCTCGACGAAGCGCTTCGCGTAATCCAGATCATCGAGCAGGTCGGCGGCGTCTTTCATCGCCGCGATTTGCAGCGTCATCCCCGCAACTTCGACCCGGCGGTGTTCGACGACCCTCCCGCGAAAGTGGGCGACTTTGCCTCTCCACTCAAGAAGGGGGTCGGAGCCGTCCTGCGTCGGCACAACGCATCCGTCATTGCAGGCGGAGCCGTTGTGATTCTCATTCGGCGGCATGGTACGCACAGTTTCAGGCGAACGGCGAGCGTACACAACGGGCCACCGCGTGGGAATCGGGCGAGGCGTGGTGGAATAGGTCGGGTTCTTCAGGGCGAATAGCTACGCTGGCTCTCGGCTCGCCGAGATTTCATTCCGCCCGCGGCTTGGTTTTCTTGCCCCAATCGCCTTGACGCGGCGATACCCTTTCGGTCGACGCGGCAGACGCTATGCTGACGCCCAAAGTCCGCAATCCGGGCGACGGCGCGGCGCCCGGTCAGATGAAGATTCGAAGCCCGGTCGCCAACGACTTCCGAGAACATCAGAGGAGTTCATCATGGCCGATCCGCAAATCGCAACGAAGCTTCCCGAAAACGCATATCGCGAACTCAAGCCCGGCGAGACCTACGTCCCGATGGTGCCGGCAAGCGTCATCGCTCCGGAAGTGACCTTCCGGTCGATCGTCTTCGGCATCGTGATGAACATCTTGTTCTCGATGGCCGCGACCTACTTGGCGCTAAAGATCGGGCAGGGCATCGAAACGGCCATTCCGATTTCGATCCTCGCGGTCGGCCTTTCCGGAGCGTTGTTGCGCTTTGGCCTGCGGCGCAGTTCGATCATCGAGAACATCAACGTCCTCGCAATCAGCACGACCTCCGGCATTGTCGCGGGCGGTACGGTCTTCACCATGCCCGCGATCTATCTGCTGCACCTAGACAAAAACCTTCAGATGAGCGGGGTTTCGCTGTTCTTCCAGATCTTTCTGGTTCCGCTGCTCGGCGCGATTCTCGGCGTGATCTTTCTCGTTCCGTTCCGGCGCTACTTCGTCAAGGAGATGCACGGCAAGCTGCCGTTCCCAGAAGGCACCGCGACCAACGAAATTCTCGTAACCGGTTCGGGCGGCGGGGCGAACGCCTGGACGCTGATCTATGCGTTCCTCGTCGCCGGCGTTTATACCGTCCTCACCGCGGCGCTGAAGCTGTTCCCCGACAAGTTCACCACCGGTTCGCTCGCGATTGAGTTCAAGGAACGGGTGCAGGAAGTCGTCGCCGGAGCCGCGGCGGGAACTGGAGCCGTCGAACAGGCCGCCACCAGAACCTACGAAATGCTCGCCTTTTCCGGCGAGTTTGGATCGTACCTGACGGAGAGAATCAAGGTCATCTTCTCGCTGGGGACCGGGATGGAGTACCTCGGGTTGGGCTACATCATGGGGCTGCGTTATGCGTCAATCCTCGTCGCGGGATCGTTTCTGTCCTGGTTCGTCATTGTTCCTCTGCTAGCGCCCCTGAACCTCGACAGCCTGCACCTGCTGAATCCGGGCGTCAAGAGCACCGCAGCCGAGTCGATTTTCAAGGAAATTCCCAAGAATATCGGCATCGGGTGCATCTTCGCCGCCGGACTGCTCTCGATCTTGAAGATGAGCAAGGTCATCATCACGGCCATTCGAGAGGCGATGGGCAGCCTTTTCCGCCGCAAAGCCGGCGCCGCTCTGCACGACCGGACGGATCAAGATATCAGCTACCCGGCGCTGTTTCTGGTCGGTCTCGCGACGACGATCGCCATGGCGGCCTACTTCCGGTTCTTCGTGCTGGACGGCGTGGAGCATGCCAATTGGCTGACTTTTGTCTCGGTCGTTCTCGCCCTGGTCGTGGCGTTCGTTTTCACGACGGTCTCCGCCTGGGCGATCGCGACCATTTCAGTAACGCCGATCTCCGGCATGACCGTCACCACGATCATCATCACGGCCGTCGTGCTGATGTCGGCGGGACTGACGCGAGGGGATCGCGGCATGTTGGCCGTTCTGCTCGTCGGCGGCGTCGTGGCTTCGGCGCTGTCGATGGCCGGGACGCTCGTGACCGAATTCAAGCTCGGTTACTGGACCGGGGCGACGCCGCGGCGCATCGAATGGAGCGCGATCATCGCCGCGGCCCTGGCGTCGGCCGTCGTGACGGCCACGATCATGCTGCTGGCCAAGAATCCGGGTTACGATCCGGAGGTCAGCAAGGTCGCGTTGCAGGCGCCGCAGGCAAACCTGATGAAGAGCGCGTTGCAGAGCTTCCTCGGGACCGGTCAGGTGCCGTGGTTGATGTACGGCGTCGGTGTGGCGGTCGCGCTGCTCCTGCAGCTCGTCGGCGTGTCGCCGCTGGCGTTCGGGTTGGGGATGTACCTGCCGATGGATTTGAATACGCCGCTATTGCTCGGGGCACTCGTGGCGAAGGTCGTTGAGAAGAGCACGAAGAACCCGGCGCTAGCCAAGGCGCGTAACGACAAGGGCATCCTGATCGCTTCCGGGTTCATCGCGGGTGCGGCCATTATCGGTGTCGTCCTGCGCGGGCTCAGCGCGTGGTCGGTCACCGAACGATTCGTCGAGAACCTGGACTTTCAACGAAAGTGGATTCTGGCCGGCGGCGACCCGAACGCCATCGGGCGAAATGCCAACTGGCTGGGCCTGTGCGCCTTCATCGCGTTGTGTCTCGTCGTCCTTTGGGACGCGCGCCGCGCGAGACCCAATCCGGACGCGTGAGGCGCGTTCGAGATGGCCTTCGTGCCCTCGCATAATGCCCGGTCTGTGGCGTAATATCTGGTCGCCTACTTCACCCCGTGCATCATGGAGTTGATCTTTCGGGCGACCAGGAAGCAGATGACGGACACGATCGTGAGAGAGACGGTGATGTATCCGAAGTAAGTTCCGGGATCAATGATGCCGTAGACCTCGCCCAGAAGTCCCGCGGTGTAATTGCCGAAGGAGATCATGACGTACCAGAGGCCCATCATCATCGTGCCGTAGGCTGCGGGGGCGAGCTTGCTGACCATCGACAGCCCTACAGGAGAAAGACAGAGTTCACCGACGGTGCAGAGAATGTAAAACCAAAAGAGCCACCACGAACTTACCTTGAACTTCGCCGAATCGACGTAGAGCTTGTTCAGCGCATCGCGGAAGGCCGTCTCCGCTCCGGCCGCCAAAAGCGACTTATAATCACGATCATCGAGTTCGACCGTGGTAATGAGCGTGCGTGCGGCTTCATCATATTGAACCGCGTTTTTCGGCAGGCCTGCGTAGCGAAGATCAAAACCGGGAGGAATCTCATCGAGTTGCACCTGAGCCCGCATTTCCTTTGCGTTTTCCTTTTTCGCACTTGTCGAATTCATCGCGAGTTGGCGCACCGTGGCCAGAAACGTCGGCGAAACCGTCGCGCGCAACAATCGGTCACGATCGGTATCCGCCAGAACGCCCGTCATCCGAAGCAGGGCGGATTTGTTGTCGAAGATGATGCGTCCGCCCTGTATGATTTCCGCGTCATGCACATCGACCGTTGCGGCCGCAAAACCGCCACAGCCCTTCTCGTCAGCCAGGTCCGGAGCATCGCGGAAAACAACACGGTTCTCCGCGTCGGTCGCCACGCCCTGCGGCAAGACCGCCAAGGGAGCGCTGCTGGGTTGGGCTTCATATCTGATGGACCAGATCATCAACGCGAAGGCCAACCCCTGCACGAAGACCCCAATCGCCATCTTGGCGGGAGTGGACAGCTTGACGCCGGCCCTTGGAAGGAAGACCCAGAGCCAGGCGAACACCGGGCCGAGCACAAAAATCGCCAATGCGTTGACCGACTGAAACCACTCGGTGGAGACGGGGTTGAATGCCGCTCGTAGCCCCGCGATGGTTGGGCACCAGATCAAGAGAGCAAGGCATGTCGCTATAAGAAACAGGCTGATGCCGCTTTTCCCAACCACCGTGAGATCGGTGCCCGGTCGCGGGAAGCACTTCCATACACCATACAAGAGCAATAACGAGGCAAACACAACAAAGGGCCGGGCGGAGCTGAACCAACCAGTGCGCGCGGGATTTAATCCGGCCCCCAACCTCCCCGCCAAAGACTGCGATTCGATCGTTGCACTTTCGGTCGCCAGCGCAGCGGCATCCTCCGGGAAAACCGAAATACCCGGTATTGGTTCGGTCACATATCGATTCGTCGTCTTGTCGGCAAAAATGTTCATGGCGTTGCCGGCTTGTTCGAAGGCGCCCCAGAAGAAGATCACAAACAAGCCGAGGATATAGATCACGAAAACCCGGTCGCGAAGGGCCGGCGGGATTCGTTTCATGATCCACCATCCCATCACGCACGCAATGCCGCCTCCGCCGCTGAACGCAACGGCGTCGTCCAATTTCATGGCGCCCAAACCGGCAAGTACCCATGGAATGACTACCAACACGAAACCCAAAACGAGCATGATTTGCGGAGAAGAACGGGCAATGGCAGGGATGACGGAAGGCGCAGTTTGAGCTTCTTGCTCGGTCAGGTAATGTCTTTCACCCGTCTTTTTGACCGCGCCTTGGGGCGTTGCGTTGCCCGGAGCGGATGCGGGAACCGCTCGAATCCAGCGCTGGCCGAGCAAATAGATGACCAGGCCGAGAATCATTCCTATTCCGGCGGCGGCGAATCCGGCGCGAAACCCCCACTTGGTGTTTACGCGCAGCCACGAACAGGCGAGTGGGGCGATGAAGGCGCCCAGGTTGACGCCCATGTAAAAGATGGTGAATGCACTGTCGCGTCGCGGGTCATTGGGCGGATAGAGCCGCCCGACCTGCGTGGACATGTTGGGTTTGAACAGCCCGTTGCCGATGATCAACAGACCCAGCGCAACAAAGAACATCTGCTCATTGTCGACAGTCATGCAGAACTGGCCGATCGCCATCGTGCTCGCGCCCAGCACGATCGCCCACTTGTTCCCCAGATACCTATCCGCGAGGAAGCCGCCCAGAAGCGGCGTGAGATAGACAAGGGCCGTGAACCACTTGTAGACGCCGGAGGCTCTCTCTTGGGGCCACTTAAAGTAATTCACCATGTAGAGGACGAGGAGGGCGCGCATCCCATAGTAGTTGAATCGTTCCCACATCTCCGTGAAGAAGAGAACGAACAGTCCCTTGGGATGCCCCAGAATCGTGCCCGATGAATGATTCAGCACTGCGCGGTCTCCAGCCTACTTGTTTGGATGGCGTCTTGGCGCTTCCGCCAGCTAAACGGTCAAGTTTACCCAAATCTTTGGACCGTCCCGTTAGGGACGCGCGACAATAGCCCAGCGTTTCAACGCTGGGAAAACGCACCGCATTGCCTCTCGAGTCCCGGAGGGACGACTGAATCGCTCAGCCGTCCCTCCGGGACTCGCGTCAAGCGCCGGCGGTCCACCCAGCCATGAATGGCTGGGCTATTCTCACCGTGTCCCGCCGGGACACCGCGACCCACGACAACCAAAATGTGGGTAAACCTGAGGCTAAAAGTCACGCCCCGTACCGCTTGATGGCCCGGTCCAGCATCGGAAGCACCATGAAAATCAGAAACGCCACGGCCAGCGGCGCGAGGCTCAAAATCAGGAACATACGCCATTCCGGCTCCAACTGGCTGATGAACCCCGCGAGCTTGTTGCCCACCGCGGTCGAAACAAACCAGCCGCCCATCATCAGCCCAACGAGGCGCTTAGGTGAGAGTTTGGTCACCAGGGAGAGGCCCATCGGCGACAGGCACAACTCGCCGACGGTTATCACCACGTAGTAAATCACGAGCCACCATAGGGAAACCTTGCTGGCGCCGTCACCGCCCGCATAGGCGCCACCAGCCATGATTAGTAGCGAGCCGAACGTAATCAGCATTCCATAGAGGATCTTGCGGGCCGTGCTAATGGACCTGCCCCCCCTGACACGCCACGTGAAAAAGGCAACCACCAGGGGCGTTAAAGCGACCACGAAGAAGGGGTTCAAGAAGCCGGTGATCAGTTCGGCGTTCAGCAGGCTGATAAACCGGCCCTTCTCCAGCCGCTTGTTCGACGCCTTTTTGTAAACGGTGTCATACGTCTCTTGCGTGACGAGCAGCACGGGGTACTTCTCCGCGGCTGTCTCGCGCATGAGCAGCACTTTCCGTAGCGGTTTTGCCGTCTCCGGTACGTCGACGGTGGTCCGTGTCAAACCATGCTCATCCTGTGCCGTCTTGATGCTGATTTGATCCGCCGAATACACCTTGAGCGCCAGGAAGCCCCATCTGTTAAAGAGATCAGCCGTGGCCGACTGCTCCTCGACGATCCTGATTCCCAGGGACCGGGTTTGCACCTCGTTGACCGCTTCCTCGCCGATGCGGCGGGCCCCGAACATGGCCTCCAACTCCGCGGAGGAAACAACAATCGTATCCTCCGGCGGTCGCGGACGGTTGGGATCGGCGTTACGGAAATACGACGGCATGGCGTTTTGGGAGTAGTATTCCCGCACAGCCTCGGGCACCCACTCCCCTTCGCGGCTGCTGCGGTGCTCGGCGAAGATCGTCATCAGACCGCCGCTCAAGTGCAGGATCATGAAGAATGCGCCGCCCGCGATATAAACAGGAATGAGTGCCGCAAGCCCCGGCTTTTCCTCGGCGTTTGCCCGGAAAACCAGGGAGAGAAAATAGAACAATACTGGCGCCATCCCGACGAGAAAACCGAACGTGATCGGTCCGATGGTTGACTTGATCAGCGGAACGCTCTCACCGACGAAGAAACCAGCGACGCCGAATGCGGCCGCGGGCACAAGAATGGTCAGCACAATCCTGCCCATCCCGACATCGCGCGAGTCGACTTGCGGCTGACGGTCCGCCGCTTCCAGTTTCTTCCAGTTCAAGAGCAGGACGCCCACGCCGATCAGCAACCCGACGCCGGCCCCGATGAAGGCAACGTTGAAATCCCACTCGTTTCTCAGCGGTGCCGAAAGCAATGCGGAGAGCGCCGCTCCGATGTTGATGCCCATGTAGAAAATGTTGAAACCGGTGTCGCGTTTCGGATCGCCCGGCGTGTACAAGTTCCCGACCATCGCGGAAATGTTGGGCTTGAACAGGCCGTTCCCAATACAGACCAGAGCCAGCCCGGCATAAAGCGTCGTTTCGCTGCGCACGCCGACGAGGAAGTAGCCGGCGGCGAGGAACAACCCGCCGATGAGGACGGCGCGCCGATAGCCCAGATAGCGGTCGGCAACGAGTCCGCCCAGGAACGGAGTGAAATATACGAAGGCCATGTATGTGCCGTAGATTTCCGCCGCCTGCCGCAACGACATTCCGAGCCCGCCGCGCTCGGTATCCGTGACGTAAAGAAGGAGGATTCCGACCATGATGTAGAAGCCGAGGCGCTCCCACATCTCGGTGAAAAACAAGGTCGCCAGACCCCTGGGATGCCGGGATCGGCTCGTTGACGATGAGCCGCTGGGAGTCAAGCCCGCCCCCTCTGTGGCCGCGTGGTTCACGTGAAGTCCTCCGAAAAGCAGGTCTTTATGGGCGGCCAGCCTAGAGCTTCGCCCCGAGGTTGACGCCGAAAGGTACCGTATCCGTCGGTCCGGGGAAAGACAGGCCGACGGTCGCATTGACCGAAAGTGTTAAAAGGCGAAAGATAGGCACGATGCCCGAACTACCCGAAGCCGAGACCATCGCTCGCCAGCTTCAGCGAGAACTCGCCGGACGCACCCTCGGTGACGTTCACGTGGCACGCACGGACATCGTCCACGGCGATCCGACGCCGCTGGGCGAGCTTTTGCCGGGTCGAATGGTTGTGCGAGTGCATCGCCGGGCCAAGCAGGTCGTGCTTGAACTCGCCCCGCCGATGCAACTCGTGTTCCGACTGGGCATGACGGGTCGGCTTACCGTCATCCCCGCCGATGCCGAAACCGAACCGCACACGCATTTTCGGGCGACGGTGGCAGAAACGGGTGGCGAGCTACGCTTTCGCGACCCGCGGCGATTCGGCGGAATCTGGGTTCTGCGGAAGGGGTCGGATTACGTAGGTCGACGACTCGGCGAGGTCGGCATCGAACCGCTCGACGCCACGGTGCGACAGTTTCGCGAGGTATTGCACCGCTATCGCCAGATCAAGGCCCTGCTGATGGATCAAAGTGCCGTCGCCGGACTGGGCAACATCTATTGCGACGAGTCGCTCCACGCCGCAGGCATCCACCCATTGACCCCCGCTGACTCTTTGACGCCCCGGCGCGCCACCCGCCTGCTGCGGACCATTAAATCCACGCTCCGCCGCGCCATCCGCTTCAACGGATCGACCCTGATGGACTACCGCGACGCCGACGGCCGCGAGGGGTCGTTTCAGCGATTGCACCGCGTCTACCAGCGCGAGGGCAAACCCTGCAAGACCTGCAAGACGCCGATCCGCCGCATCATCGCCGCCGGCCGATCGACGTTCTTCTGTCCCCGCTGCCAACCGGAAAAAGCTCACCACCAAGACACCAAAACACCAAGAAAAGCAGCAAAAAAACGGCACTCGTGAACGATTGCCCCCTCGCTACAAGTCGAGACATGTGGACGGTCTGATTGCACCCGGAGCCACACCCTACGTTCTGTTCCGGTGCGTCCGGGACGCACCCTAAGTTCTGGAAACGCCCGTGTTCGTTTCTTGGCGCCTTGGTGTCTTGGTGGTTATCCCCGTCGGATTTCGACTCACTCCCGCGCGTAACCGCGGATTGTCGTGCCGCTCTGGATGATGATCGCTCCGTCGGCGGCCAGCGACGCCCGCACGTCTCCCACCTTGCCCAGGTCGATCGTCCCGCCGCTGCGCGGGATCACCCCGCTGGCGTTGCGATAATCATAAAAGTAGGCCGTATTCGCGCCCTCGCGTAAATCGCCGGGAACGTTGAGGGCCACGACGTAGGCGCTACTAAGCAACCGCGAGACGAATCTCGCCCGTTCCGGCGTCGTCCCCTGCCACAGCACAAGCCCCGTCGCCGAATCGACTCCACACACCGAGGTCGCCGTGCTGACGAGCAGATAGCCGCCCTCGCGCTGGACCGTCACGTCGTCCTCGCCCCGAACGATCACCCGTTCGGATTCCCAAAGCGTCCGCCCATCCTCGAGCGCAAGCTTGTGAAGATCGCTGCCCTCATCAATGAAGTACGCGGCGTCCATATCGACCACGAGCGACGCCTGTCGCAGCGGCCAGTTGAGCGACGCCTGCCACCGCCGCGTCTGCGTCTCCGCGTCGTACGACGCGATCGACTGCGACGTGACCACGACGATCTGCCGATCGAGCGTCACGAAAACGTCCTCGATCGGGTGACGCTCGTCGGTGGCGATGGCGTCGAGCCACTCGCCCGTCGCCGCGTCGAGCATGCACAAAACGGCCGTTCCGTCCTGCACGATGTAATAGGCGACGAGCGAGTCCGAAACGCGCAATCGCCCCAGCGGCGCAGGTCGCCTCGACCCCGACCACAGGAGATCACCCGTATTCACGGCCACGCACGACATGGAACCGTCGTCGCGGACGCTCACGAGGCGGTCGCCGTACAGCCCATGCGTGCGAAACGCCGCTCCGTCCTCCCAGTCGGCGCCGGGATCGGCCAATCGCGCGGGGTACTCTCCGACAGTCCAGCGCCGCCGGCCGCTGGCCGCGTCCAGTCCGAAAACCTCGAACGACGTGGCGAACACCACGACATCCGCCCGGGCGATCAACAACTCCGCGTTCATGCGCACCGCCGCGGGCTCGCTCCAACGCTCTTTACCCGTGGCCGCGTCGTACGCGCGGATTCCGTCGGACGAATAGACATAGAAGTCAGCCCAACGCGACGACGGATCGTCGGCGAACGTCGGCACGAGGAGTTGCACATGACCCACCGGATCGTGCTCATACGTGCGACCCAGCGGCAGGACCACCTTCGCCCGCGACGGCTCCACCTTCGCTCGAACATCGCCGAGCCGGTCGCGGTATTGGGCGAAGGAAACCTTCCGACCCTTGTCGTCGATCAGCGCGGTCGGAAACTCGCGGATCGCCTTGGTCAGCCAGAGGTACGCGTGCTCGGCCTGGCCGCCGCTTTCATACGCATCGGCGATCTTGCGAAGCAGCGCCGGACGATCAACCCTCTCGCCGTACCGGTTGTACGCCCGCGCGAACTGACGGGCGGCCTCCTCATATCGCTTCGAGCGCGACAGCAGTTCGCCAAACGCGGCCAGCGCCGCAGACGCCGCATTGCTGTTGGGAAACGCCTCGACTGTGCCGCGAAGCTTGTCTTCGTCGCCCGCGGTTCGCGCGGCCTCCAGCCACTGGGCCGCCTCCGTCTCGAACGCGGCATAGACGCCCGGCCCGTGACGTTCGATGAGTTCGCCGATTCTCGCCTGGGCGCGAGCACCAGCCCGCGGCATCGCCGGACCCTGCGGACCCGCCGGCATCTCGCGGAGGGAGCGGTCACGCAGGACCTGCTGGTACAATCGCACCGCCCGCTCCGGTTGGCCCGACTCGGCAAACAATTCCGCAAAGCGAAAACGATAGGAAATATTCGACGCCGGATCACGGGCCGACTCGCAGGCGTACCCGTACAGCTTATCAACTGCCGCCCCGTCCGGCTGGGAACGCTTCGACAGCAAATCGACGAACTTCAACACGTCGGCCAAAACCCGATCGCGAACGGACGGCTGACCCGCCGACAAGGACGGCGTAACCCGCCGGACGGCTTCATCCAAAACCGACAGAGCTTCCGCGACCTCGCCCGCGCCCAGCGCCACTTCCGCGAACTCCAACGCGGGCGACGCATCGTCCGGCGCCGCCGCCATCCGCTCGCGGAGATTCTTCCAGATTTCCGACTTGCGCGCATAGCACGCCAGCTCGTCCGCGCCGGCGACGAACAACTGATCCGGCAGTGCAAGCAGATTTCCGCCTTTTCCCTCGCCCCCCCACGGGTCGTCCTTGCGCACACCGTCCTCGACGCGGAACCGGCTGAGACCGTCTCGCCGCGGCACAAGCAGCTCATCGCCCGCCCACACGCCGCGACCGAACATCGCCGCGCCCTCCGGCAGACGCGCCGACCACTTCAGCCCCCCCTCCGCAAGGTCGTAACAAACGACCGCGCCCCCCGCCCCGCACAACAGGTCGCCGTGTACGCCGAACACGGACTGCACATCGCCGATCTCCTCCACGGGAATCGCCCGTTGCAAACGCCCGTCGTCAGCCGACAACACCAGCAAACGCGACGAATCCGTAGGGAGCACCACGATTCGCCCCCGCGACCAGATCACCGGATTGAAATACCACGGGTTCAGTTCGCGCGCCGACCAGCTCGAAGCCCGTGCCGCGTCCGGCCTGTACCGCTCGTACAATTGCAGCCATCGCACCGCGCCCGTGTAGGCGGAAACCGCTGCGATCGATCCGAGGTTCGTACAGACGTAAACGGAGTCGCCGTGGACGGCGACGATCGCCTTCGTTGCGCCGCGCAACCCGAACGCCGACGTGGACGCACTCCCCAGATGCGTCCGGTACAACAGTTTCCCGTCGGACGCGCGATAGCAATCCAGATATGAGTCCTCAAATCCGAACGACCGCCGTCGCCGCGAAACGATGTACACACGCCCGTAACGCACGATCGGCCCCGAATCATACGCCGTCGCCGTCCCCTGCGCGTCCGCCCCTTTTTGCGCCACCCGCCAGATGGTCCGCCCCGTGGCCGCGTCGAGGCAGATCAGCTCGTAAGCGTCCCGCCCCGTGTCATAGTTGTAGTACGTGCCGTCGCCCGCCGGCAGCGCCGCAAAGAGTCGCCCCTGGTCGAACGCCGGCGAATCCCACCCCGGCAGGCGATCCTCGAAATACCCCATCGGGTCGGCCGTCCGATCCCCGAAACTGAACTGCCACGCCGCCGCGCCGGAATTACGCCGCACCGCGGCGATGTCGCGATACCGTTGAACGTACACGAACCCGTCGCCCACGACCGGAAACATCGTCAGGCTTCGGGCCTCGTCACGCCCCGAACCAACAAGAGCCTCCACGATGCCGGAGCGCTGGTCGTCCGGCGGCTTTTCGACGGGCTGATACCGCCACAGCAGCCCCGGCTCGTCGATCCGCGTCGTCGTCTCGCGATTGCGCTCCGCGTCGCCGCCGAACACCGCCCAATCGTTCGGATCCCTCTCCCCGCGCAGCGAGGAAAACCCCGGATCGACGTCGGCGATGATGTCGCGCAGTGCCCGCTCCTGCCCCTTCCAGCGAATCCTCACATCGCCGCTTTCCTGCAGCGCCGCCTCCGTCGGTTCGCCGCGGATCGCCGTCAACAGCGCCAGGATCGCCTTGTAGCGCGCGGCCGACGTCCGGGAGTCCGGGTGATGATCCGCCGCCCGGCGATAGACGTAGTCGGCCAGCGGAAGATCGCCCGATTCGATCGCCAACTGCCCGATCAGGTCGGCCGCTTTCGCTCCGCCCGACGTGCAGAAGTAACGCTCGAACAGCGGCAGCAGATCATCCACGGTGCGCGCTCCGCCCAGCGCCGAGACCGCCGTGTCCAGCTCGCGATCATAGATGGACCGATAGACTTCCCGGCCCTCTTCCGGCCAGGCGCAGATCACCTCCGCGATCCGACTCCGCACGCTGACGAATCCGCCCGACGCCCGAACCAGCTTGTCGCCCATCGAGTCCGACGCCTGTTGCAGGAGTTCCGCAGCATCGCGCCACCGCCCGCGACCTGCGAACGCACGCCCTTTCGCGACCGCGTCGGCCGCCTCGAAACTGTCGTTGATGTAGACGTCGTGTTTGGACGCGTCAGGCTGGGCAGGCTCCGGGGGTAATTCCGCAGCCCCCTTTTCGGGACGAGGTGCGTCGGCGGGAACTTGACCGAGTGCGGTAAAAGAAGCCGCCGCGAAGAGTCCCGCCATCACGCAAAGCGGGCGGGTCGAAAAGTCCAAAAGTCTAAAAATCCAAAAGTCCGAATTTGGACGTTTAGACGTTTGGACGTTTGGACGTTTGGACGTTTTCATCGGTGTTTCGCGCGTACCGCCCCCACTTACTTATCGGCCAGGTACCGGCCGATCAGCGGCTCGAGGCGCTCCCGAACTTCCGGCGAAACGCTCTTCTTGTCCGACCAGATCGCCAATTTCAGGGCCTCGTGGCAGCGGCACGCCATGGGCGGACCGCACAAGAGCTTGAGCGCCTCGCGGATCAGCGCGATCGCGTTTTCCGTCGCACGGTTCAGATTGCCGAGAATTTCCGAAAGCAGGTCATGGTGCAGGCGATCCGGATCGATCGGCCTCCAGCAATCATAGTCCGTCGGCAGCGCGATGAGCGCGTAACAAAGCTCGGCCTCCCGAGCCAGTTTCGCCTCCGGCATGCACGTCATCCCGATCACGTCCCCGCCCCACTGCCGATGCATGTGCGATTCGGCGCGGGTCGAAAACTGCGGCCCCTCCATGCACACATAGGTCCCCGCGTGATGAACGGTCGTGCCCGCGCGTTTTCCCGCCTCCACCAACACCGAGCGCAATTGCGGGCAACACGGGTCGGACAATTCAATGTGCGCCGTCACGCCCTCGACATCGAAGAACGTGCTCGCCCGGCGAAACGTTTTGTCGATCACCTGATCGCACAGCACGAGGTGACCCGGCTCGATGTCCTCGCGCAGACCCCCCGTCGCCCCGCTGGCGATGATCGCCGACACGCCGAGTTTCTTCAGCGCCCAGATGTTTGCGCGGTACGGCACGATCGAGGGATTGAACCGATGTCCCGGCCCGTGGCGAGAGATGAACGCCACCTCGACGCCCTCCCAGTTCGCGACCACCGGCGGCGTGCTCGGCGGACCGTACGGTGTGTCCACTCGAACGGTTTTGCCGCCCGCGCCGCGCATCAGCGCGTCGCCCAGCCCCGTCCCGCCGATGATCCCGATTTGCGCTTCTGACCCGATCATCTTCAACGCGCCATTCGCTCAGCGTCCCGTCGGTTTACCGCCTTTTCGCGGATCGGACGCGCCGATCCACCCTTCGCCATCGCGCATGATTGCCTGCACGATCCCCGACTTATAGGTCTGCGCTATTTTGTGCCCGCACTTTTTAAGGTCTTCGATGTAACCCGGGGGGGCTTCTCTATCAAAATAAACCAAATCCGGCTGCCATTGATGATGTGGACGATGCGTTTCGATCGCCCATTGAAACGGAAAATGCGCATCGAGCACAATAAGCACCACATTCAATACGGAACTGATGATTCGTGGACCACCCGACGCGCCCAGCAACAAATAGGGTTGTCCGTCCTTTAGCACGATCGTTGGAGACATGCTCGAAAGCGGCCGCTTTCCCGGCGCAATCGCATTCGCATTTGATTGAATGAGGCCGAATGCATTGGGTTTTCCCGGCTCGGTCGCGAAGTCGTCCATTTCGTTGTTGAGAATCAATCCCCACTCCTCGATGGCCGTCAGCGAACCAAATGACGTATTGATAGTCTCCGTACTCACCACCACGTTTCCAAACCGGTCCGCGATGCAAAAGTGCGAAGTCCCAGCGTCTTTGGGCATTCCCGTCGATCCATATTGCTTGATTTCAGACACCCTCTGATAGTCGATTTGCCGCGCCAGCGCGGCGGCATACGACTTGGAAAGCAGGCGTTTAGTCGGCACGTCAACGAAATCCTGGTCGCCAAGCCACACCGCGCGGTCCGCGAAGGCGTGTTTCATGGCCTCAATCTGCAAGTGATAGTCGGGCATGTCATGGCGCGGTAGCGGAGGCCGAGGAAAATTCTCTAGGATATTAAGAGTCTCCGCGAGCGCGATCCCGCCCGACGACGGCGATGGCATCAGGATCAGGTCATAGTCCCGGTAGGTGGAGACAATCGGATCGCGCATCTTGGGTTGATAATTCGCGAGATCGGCTTCGGCAATAATCCCGCCGTGACGCTTCATCTCGCGGGCGATGGCCGCGGCAACGGTCCCTTTGTAGAACAGATCCGGACCCTCCGCCGCCAGTCCCTCGAGCAGCCGTCCGAGTTCGGGCTGAATCAGCCTGTCGCCCTTTTGCCGCAGGCTTCCGCCCCTTAAGTGAGTGCGGTAAACGTAACCGTACGAATCCGCCAACGAGGGATGCTTCTTATACGATTCAAGGACGTCCTGCGTGGTTCGGACGTAATCCTCGTCGACTGGATAGCCTTCGCGGGCCAAGCGGATCGCCGGCTGCAAAACCTTCTCCAAGGATAACGTGCCCCATTGTGCCAGCGCCTGGCACCGTCCCGCAACAAGTCCCGGCACTGCCACCGCCAGGTAACCGAACTCGCTGCGAGAAGGACCGTCCGGATGACTCGCTCCGGCCTTTGTGAACATATCCGGCGTCGAGGCCGCCGGAGCAGTCTCTCGAAAGTCCTGCACCACGATCCGCCCGTCGGAGAACCGCGCGATCATAAACCCACCGCCGCCGAGTCCTGTGCTGTAGGGCCGTGTCACCGCCAGCGCAAACGACACCGCAACCGCTGCGTCGATCGCGTTTCCCCCGGCCTCCAGGGTCGACAGCCCCGCCTTTGATGCGAACTCCGAATCCGCGGCCACCATCTCGCTCTTGCCGCTCGCAATCCAGTCCACATCGCTCGGCGGACAAGCAAATACAGCGCCGCACAACCCTGTTGCCAAGAGTACGCCGCCAAGCCAATTTCGTTTCATATCGATTTCCCGGAGTAATTCCGGCAATGAGGATAACTGGCACGCCCAGCCTGTCCACTTACGGGCGCTGCCGCGCATTCGATACGTCTTACGGCGCGGGGCAATCGGGTGGTGCGTTCTTGGATGGGGATTGCAGCGCGGAAACGAAGGCCGCATGGTCGGATAGGTCGATGCGCGTGTCGCCGTCGAGGTCGGCGCAGGCACAGATCGGCGAGGCCCACTGGCGACCGCCGAAACACAACTGCATCTCGGCCACGTCCCGAAGATCGACGCGGCCGTCGCCGTTCAGATCGCCGCAAACAGAGGAGCACGGATACAGGCCGATGAGCGTCAACGACGCGGTCCGCTCGCCGTAGAGCGTGCCGATCCTCGCCGAAAAAAGATTCTCGCCGGGGAGAATCACCCAATCGGGAATGACGAATTCGCCCGCCGGATCCACAAGCACGCCGAAATCTGACCCGTCGGGCAATTGGCCGCGAACGATGTCAATGTCCTCGGACCCCGCCGCCATAAAGAGTGCTTCGCGAACCTGTGCGAGCTCCGCGAACCCCCCGGCAAAGAATGCCGTCTGCACGCCGGGAATGTCCGTCGCTATCGCCTGAATCTCGCCGGGGTTAACGTCACTGCCGACGCCGATGGCGAAGACCACATGCCCAAACTGTTTCGTCGCCTGGATCGCCCCCGCCAGGTGTTCCGCCGGACCGGGTGCGCCCTGAACGTTCTCGCCATCCGTCAGGACAATCATCCATTGGGCGGCGCCCTCGCGCCCATTGAGCAGCAGGTTCGCCGACGCATCGTCGATCCCGCACCCGATGCAGGTTCCACCCCCCCGTTTCGTCATTCCGTTGATCGTGCTGAGGATCGTTTGGAAATTACCGTTCAAGTTCAGGACTCGTCGTGCGCCCGAGCTGAACATGGTCACGCCCACTCTTGTTGCGGTTCCGTTGCTTGTAAACCGAAACCCCTGAACCAATGAGATGGCGAAATCCTTCAATTGGACAAACTGAGTCGCGCTGATCGATCCCGATTCGTCGAACACAAGCACCACGTCCAAGCCGCGCGGTCCCCGCCCGACCACGTCGACGACCGCCCCGACCTCATTCGAGCTTCCCTCGGGCGGGGCGTCAAACGCCAATCGGCAAATCTCGGTTCGGCAGGCCGCCCAATCGTCGCAGCGCTCCGAGTTGCATGGGTCGCCGTCCAAGCAGTCGGTATCGAGCGAGCATTGGCCGCAACGACCTGCGCCTTCTTCGCACGCTTCGGTCTGCGGACACGGCGGAACGCCGGGCAAGCACACTCCGGCGCCCACGCAGATTTCCCGACCGTTGCAGAACAAATCGTCGAAGCATGGCTTGGGGTCGCAATTACCTGCTGTATTGCACTCCGGCGTCCAGCAAGTCGACACCAGGCAGTCCGACGCATCCAGACACTTCACGCACCGGTCGTTGGCCTCATCGCAGAGCAGGGGCTCGGTGCAGGGGGGCGGCACCGAAACGCAACCCCCGATTGGAACGCAGACCTCGACTCCGTTGCAATAGACTCCGTCGCTGCAACCTCCCGGTTCATGATCGCATCGGAGGCCGCGCGGTGAATTCGTGCAGATGTCCAGCGTACACTCGTCTCCGTCGTCGCAGGGAAGCGTCGAGGCGCAGCGACAGAAGCGAATGATGTCGGGGGGCGAACAAGTTTCCGTCCCGTTGCAGGGGTCGCCGTCGTCGCAGCCCGCGTTGCTGGCGCAGAATTGACCCTGGGTGCCGCAAGTCTGACCCAGGACAAATCCATTCGAGCACATAAGTGCGGCGCAGCTCACCACCGCGCCCAAGCCTCGTTTGAACGAGGTACTCGCCCCGGCAAATCTAGATCTCGAAGAATCCGAGTTGCGCATTCCATCTCCTCTCTACTCATTCTATCACGTTCGCGTTGAAAACCAACTGCGGCTATTTGCAATCGTCCTCACTGGTTCGATAATCCCACGGGTGACAGCCGCCCAGCCGCGACCAGAATCCGCCCCCGGCATCGTCAGCCGTTACTTCATCCTCGGCACCGCCGGGCACATTGACCACGGAAAGACCTCACTCGTCAGAACCCTCACCGGGACCAACACCGACCGCCTCCCCGAAGAGCAACGCCGTGGCATGACCATCGAACTGGGCTTCGCGGAGCTTACCATCGGCGACACGCAGTTCGGCGTCGTGGACGTGCCCGGGCACGAAAAGTTCGTCCGCACCATGGTCGCCGGGGCGACGGGGATCGACATCGCCCTGCTGGTCGTCGCCGCCGACGATTCCGTCATGCCGCAGACCGTCGAGCACGTGGAAATCCTCAATCTGCTCGGCGTTTCGCGGGCCGTCGTCGCGGTGACGAAGATCGACATGGTCGATTCGTCAATGGTCGAACTGGTATCCGAGGAAGTGCGCGAACTGCTCGCCGACACGCCGCTCGCCGGCGCCGCGATCCGCCCTGTTTCGTCCGTCACCGGCGCAGGCGTCGCGGAACTCAAAGACGCTCTCCTCGAAACGTCCAAACGTCCAAACGTCCAAACATCTAAACATCCAAATTTGGACTTTTTGACTTTTGGATTTTTGGACTTTTCGACCCGCCCGCCCTTCCGCCTGGCCGTCGATCGCGTATTCACCGTTCAGGGTCGCGGCACCGTGGTCACCGGCTCCGTGCTACGCGGAAAAGTGTCAAGCGGTGACACTCTTGAGGTTTGGCCTCCCGGGGCGACATGCCGCGTCCGCGATCTTCAGGCCCACGGCCTGCCGCGGGAACTTCTCGCACGCGGGCAGCGCGCCGCGATCAACATCAGCGGCGTCGACCGCGACGAAATCCAACGCGGCGCCGAACTCGCCACGCCGGGCTACCTGCAACCCTCACGCATTGTCGATGTCCGCCTTCGATGTCTCGCCACACTGCCCCGCCCGCTAAAGTTCACGACCTCCGCCCGCCTCGAAATCGGAACGACCGAACTCCCCGTCCGCGTCGTCCTGTACGAACGCGACGCTTTGCGGCCTGGCGAATCCGCCTACGCCCAACTTCGCGCCGGCGAACCGATCACGGCTGTTCACGGCCAGCGATTCATCCTTCGCGACGAATCGGCCATGCGTACCATCGGCGGCGGCGTTGTCCTCCGACCCGTCACCCGACGCAAGCGCGGCGACGCGACCAAAGAAATCGACGCCCTGTCGCGCTTGGAAAGCCTTTCACCAATCGACCGCGTCGAAGAAGTGCTCCGTGCCGCCGGCTTCGCAACGCCCACGGATTTGCAGGTCTGCGCTCGCGCGGGCCTGGAATTGGACGAGCTTCCAGGCATCTACGAACAACTCAAGGCCCAGTCGCGCTGGGTCGCGGTGCCGGGAACCAATGTATTGGCGGTTCCGGCGGCCATCGACGATCTTTGCGCACGCCTCACCACGTGGCTCGAGCGGCATCACCGCGCCCATCCGGAGCTTCCTGGCCGCCCCATCGACGCCGTCCTCGGCTGGCTCGAGCGCATCACCGCCGGTCGCTCACTCGCCCGCCCGCTCCTCGACTGCTTCGTCCGCGAACGAAAGGTCAAGCTTCTTGGTCGGTTCGCTTGCGCACCCGCGTTCGCGCCGGCCCTCTCTCCCGCAGACGAAAAGATATTGACCGGCATGATCCGCGAAATCCGGGCCGGTCGGTTTCAACCGCCCTCGCCCACCGAAGTCACGGTCGCCGCCGGAGTGGATCGCAAACGAATCGAACGCCTGGTGACTCTAGCCGTCGCCCTCGGTGAACTCGTCCGCGTCGACGGTTCCATCCATCTCCACGCCGACTGCGAACGCGAACTCCGCGAGACCGTGGCCGACCTCATCGGCAAGGTCGGCGGCGTGACCGTCGCCCAAATCCGCAAAGCCCTGCAGTCCAGTCGCAAATTCGTCGTCCCTTTCGTAGAATACCTCGACCGTATCGGGTTCACGAAGCGCAGCGGCGACGTGCGCGTCCTCGCACAGTGAGCCGACCAAACGTAGGACAATCAGAGCCGGGAGCGTCAGCGACCGGTTCATCCGAACTTGGAGCGTTCACATGACCACCCATATGCAAAAGGAATTACTCCGATCGCTCCCTTCCGTATCGGCCTTGCTCGAACACGACGAAGTGCGCGAGTGGCTCAACGGTCTGCCGCGAAGCGCCGTCGTCACCGCCGTGCAGGCCGCCGTCGACGCCGCGCGCAAGACAATCCTCGATGGTGCAACCCCGGCCCCCATTGACGTACAGCAAATCCTCGCCCGCGCCGAGGAAGAACTCGTCCGCCGTTCGATGCCCTCCCTGCGCCGTGTCATCAACGCCACCGGCATCGTGCTTCACACCGGACTCGGTCGCGCCCCGCTATGCGACGCCGCCATCGAGGCTGTCGTCGAAGGCGCTTCGGGCTATTGCAATCTGGAGTTTGATCTTACGACCGGTGCTCGCGGAAAACGCACCACGCACATCGCCGAACAATTGGTCCGGATCACGGGCGCGGAGGCCGCCACCGTCGTCAACAACAACGCCGCCGCCACGCTCCTCATCCTCCAGACCTTCGCCGCCGGACGCGAAGTGATCGTCTCGCGCGGGCAGCTCATCGAGATCGGCGGCAGCTTCCGCCTGCCCGATATCATGCGCGCGGGCGGCGTCACGCTCCGCGAGGTCGGGACGACCAACCGCACACGACTCTCCGACTACGAATCCGCGATCAACGACCGCACCGCGATGCTGCTTCGCGTCCACACCAGCAACTACCGCGTCGTCGGTTTCACCGAGGATGTCCCCATCGACGCCATCGCGGCGCTGGCCCATCGCTTCGGGCTGTTCGCCGTCGACGACCTCGGCAGCGGCGTCCTCTTCGACCCCGCTGCGCACGGCCTGCCTCCCGAACCGTTCGTCACCGCCTCGATTCTCGCCGGTGCGGATTTGATCTGCTTCTCCGGCGACAAACTTCTCGGCGGCCCGCAGTGCGGCATCATCCTCGGCAAACGCGAACACATCGACCGACTCAACGCCAACCCGCTCATGCGCACCTACCGCGTGGACAAGCTCACGCTCCTCGCCCTCGAAGCCACGCTCCACCACTACGCCGACCCGCACGACGCCCTCCAAAGCATCCCCGCCCTGGCCATGCTCGGCGCCTCCACGGACGAATTGGCCGCCCGCGCCCGCGCCCTCGCCGACGAACTGAAAAACGCGCTGCCGGAAGAACAGTTCTACATCTGCTCCGACGTCGCCTACGCCGGCGGCGGGTCCATGCCCGGACACGAGCTGCCGACCGTCGTCGTCCAGTGGCGACCCTCCGGCCGATCCGCCCACGCCATGACCGCCGCACTCCGCGAAGCCGAAACCCCGGTCATCGTCCGTATCCGCGACGACGCCCTCTGCTTCGACCTCCGTTCGATCCGCCCGGTCGATTTCGAACTCCTGGTCTCCGCAGTCCATTCCGCCGCCTGCGACGACGAAGACCCCGACCGGCGGAACGGTATTTCGCTTCCCATCCTCTGAAAATCGTCACCGCTGGCGTCTGACCGTCTTCCTGCTACAATGGTTCCGAATTACACCCGGAGAGAAAGCCGGGGCGAAAACGGAATCAATCAAAGAGAGTGACGAATGCCTCGACCGACAAAAGCGTTCAAGCGACAACGAGTCAACGCCGCAGCCGCCTGGAAACGCGGTGAGCGGAAGGAAGCCTACGACCTCTGGGCGAAGGCCGCTAGCGGGATGAAGGAACACCGCGCCAAGAAGGTCAACAAGAAAAAGACTGCCGCGGAAAAACCCGCCGAGTCCTGATCTGATCCGGCCTCCCCCGAACTCCGATTCGAACCCAGCACCGATTGCGTCGATAATAACGGTAGCAGCCCAGGGGTTTGCGACGGAGAAACGTCCAAATGAACCAACCAACCATGGGCATCGTCGTCGGCGGCGGACCGGCCCCGGGAATCAACGGCGTCATCGGCGCCGCCGCCATCGAGGCCGTCAACAACGGACTCAAAGTCCTCGGCTTCTATGACGGCTTCGCTCATCTCGCGGGAGACGACTTCGATCCCTCTCGCGACGTGCGCGAACTGCGCATTCAGGAAATGAGCCGCATCCACTTCGACGGCGGCTCCGCCCTGCGCACCTCCCGCACCAGCCTCCTCGACGCCAAAAAACTCAAGACCTCCACCGTCGTCGCCCCCGACCCCGCCAAGACCGCTCGCGTCTACGAACGCCTCCGCTCCCTCGGCGTCACCCATCTGCTCACCATCGGCGGCGACGACACCGCCCTCAGCGCCCGCTTCGTGGCCGAGGCCTTCGGCGAACGCATTCGCGTCGTCCACGTTCCCAAGACCATCGACAACGACCTGCCGCTGCCCGGCGACATCCCCACCTTCGGCTACAACACCGCCCGCCACGTCGGCGCCGAAATCGTCGCCAACCTCATGGAAGACTCCCGCACCACCCGCCGCTGGTACGTCGTCGTCACCATGGGTCGCAACGCGGGCTTTCTCGCCCTGGGCATCGGAAAATCCGCCGGCGCGACGCTTACCATCATTCCCGAGGAGTTTCCAGAATTCACCACGGTCCGCGACATCGCCGACATCATCGAAGGGGCGATGCTCAAACGCCGCACGATGGGCCGTCCGGACGGCGTCGTCGTGCTGGCCGAGGGTCTCGCCTACAAGCTCGGCGATCGTGAGGAACTCTCGCGCTTGCTGGGCAAAGAAGTTCCCGTCGACGTAGCGGGCCATCCCCGCCTCTCCGAGTTCCCCCTCGCCCAAATCCTCAAGGAGGAACTGCAACGGCGCTTCGCCGCCCGCAACGATTCCCTCACCCTCGTCGCCCACCTCCTCGGCTACGAACTCCGCTGCGCCCGCCCGACGACCTCCGATCTGGGCTACACCCGCGACCTCGGCCACGGCGGAGTCCGACTCCTCCTCGACTCCAGGAATGCGAAGAGACCCGGCCTGATGGTCACCATTCAGGACGGTGAACTCGTCCCCGTGTTCTTCGAGGACATGGTCGATCCCGCCACCAACCGAACCCGGATCCGCACCGTCAACCTCGACAGCTATACCTACAGCGTCGCGCGGGCCTACATGATCCGTCTGGAACGGGCCGACTTCGAATCGCAAGAATCACTTAAAGCGCTCGCCGACCAGGCCAAAATGACTCCCGAAGAGTTCCGCGACCGCTTCCAGCGCGTCGTCAACATCAGTGCTCGTCACTATCGCGAATACGCCACCTGCCCGGTGAGCTTGGGCGCATAACTTCGCCATTCGACGAAAACACCAAGTCGCCAAGGCACCAAGAAAGTCGCTCTTGGGTCGCATCATTATCCAGGCGGCGAAACATCCGCCGGCCTGTTCCGACGATCGGCAGCCGATAAGTGTTCAGATGCCTTTTCCCTTTTGCCTTCTTGGTGTCTTTGTGTCTTGGTGGTAAGAAGTGCGGCCCGGTCGCCTACTATCAGTGTTCGACCAAATGGCAGGCCGATCAATGAAACACCACCGTCTTGTTGCCGTTGACCAGTATCCGGTCCTCGATGTGCAAGCGCACGGCCGACGCCAGCACCGATCGCTCCAGGTCGCGCCCCTTGCGGATCAGATCGTCGATCGTATCGCGATGGTCGACCGGCAGCGTGCTTTGCGCGATGATCGGTCCTTCGTCGAGCTCATCGGTAACATAGTGACTCGTCGCCCCGATGATCTTCACCCCGCGCTCAAAGGCCTGGTGGTACGGCTTTCGTCCCGCGAACGCCGGAAGGAAGCTATGATGAATATTGATGATCCGTTCCGGATACTCGGCCACGAACCCCGGCGAAAGAATCTGCATGAATCGCGCCAGCACGATGAAATCGACGCGCCGGTCGTTGAGTAGTTCCAACATGCGTCCTTCCGATGAATCGCGCGTCTCCGCCGTCATCGGCACGTGCTCAAACCGAAGACCATAGTTTTCAACCGCACCGTGCAAATCGTCATGATTGCCGATCACCAGCGGAACCTCCGCCCGAAGCTCCCGCGTCCGCCAGCGCCACAGCAAGTCCTGCAGACAGTGATCCTCCCGGCTGACCAGCACCGCCATCCGCTTCGGTTCGTCGCCCCAGAAAACGCGCCAGCGCATCCGAAACCGATCGGCCAGCGGCTGCCACGACCCGGCGAACGTCTGGCGGTTCAGCGCGAAACCCGCCGGGTCGATCTCGATCCGCATGAAGAATTCGCCGTGTTGCGGGTCGGTGTGTTGGTCGGCGTCGAGAATGTTTCCGTCGTGCAGCGCGACGAAGTTCGCCGCCGCCGCGATGATCCCCCGCGCATCGGGACACGAAATCAGCAGTCGTACCGTTCCGACGGACATATCTATACCCTCATCGGTTCGGCAGGGTGCGTCCCTGACGCACCTTTTGGGCAAGGTGTCCAACGTCTGGATTATTACCCCCCAGGACCGATTGCGTTTCGCAAGGGTCAATTCTTTTGGTCATATCCGCCGTTTTCTTTGTTTACATAACTTAATTATTTGCAATAAATTATAACCGCTATGACCTCACTTTTTCAAACCCCGCCGCAGAAAAAATTGAGAAATGTATTGACGGCCAATATTTCCGGTGTACAGTTAGGCGTGTGTTAGGTATCCGGTCGCGGGGTGGCGGTCGGAAACGCCTGGGGCCTTGGGGATCGAAAAGGGGGGGTAAAGTGGCAGTGGTAGAAGGCTGCGTTGGGGCGGTTGTTCCGCACGAGGGCGCTACGCTCGCGCAAAGAACGGTGGACCTGCACTGCGTGCGCGACGGCGTCGCGGCGCGTCCCTCGTCACGGACCGCCGATGTAAGCCTGCGGTTCGGAGTGCCACTAGGTGGCACTTCCGCAACGATCGTCGAGCCCGCAAAAATCGCCGTCGCACCCGGTCGAATCGTCCTGCTGCTGGGGCCTTCCGGGAGCGGCAAGTCCACCGCGCTGTCGGCCATTGAGTCCCAATTCGCAACGGCTTGCATGGTCCAGCGCGTCGCCTTCCCGCCGGACCAGGCCGTCATCGACCGCATCGCGCCCGACAAACCGCTCTCCGAAGCGATCGCCTTGCTCACCGCCTGTGGGCTGGGCGAGGCCGGTCTCTGGCTCAGGCCGTTCGCCGCCCTCTCCGACGGCGAAAAGTTCCGCGCCCGTCTCGCCCGGGCGATCGCGCTGCACTCGCGCTCGGCTTCGACCGCGCCGCTGCTGTGCGACGAATTCTGTTCCGGTCTGCATCCCCGTGTGGCCAGGGCGATCGCCTACAACCTGCACAAGCTCGTCGTGCGTCGAGGCCTCTGCGCCGTCGTCGCCTGCGCGAACGACGACATCGCGGCCGATCTGAATCCGCACACGATCGTTCACCTGGCGGGCGGCGGCGCCTGCCGGGTCGAGGAGCGACGCGTCGTCCCAAAACGCACCATCAGCCTTTTCCGGCGGTTGCGGATCGAACCGGGATCGAAACGTGACTACGACGCCTTCGCCGCGATGCACTACCGCGCCGCCGACGAGCTGGGCTTCGTGGACAAGGTATTCGTGCTGCGCGACGGGCTTGGCGGCGATCCGCTCGGCATCGTCGTCTACTCGCACGGCCCGCTGGAACTCGCCCTGCGAAACGAAGCCACAAACGGCTGGTTTTCCCGCAGTCCGTCGCGGGTCAACAAACACCTCCGCATTCTTCGGCGGCTGGTAATCCACCCGGACGTTCGCGGATGCGGACTCGGACACCACCTTGTGCGAAACACGATGCCACGACTTGGCACTCGTTACGTGGAGTGTCTCGCGGCGATGGGCGAGTTCAATCCGGTCTTCGAAAAGGCGGGCATGCGGCGTGTCGGCCAATACGGCGTCGATCGGCGGCGGCTGGAGGCCCTCGACGCCCTGCGGGCGATGGATGTCGATTCCAACGGGCCGGACTTCGCGGCGCACGTCGCGCGGCGGCGGCGCGTGCGTGCGGTCGTCGCGAAGGTTGTTTACGACTGGTATGCGGCCACCACGGCGGGCGGGGAGTGCCGCGTGGCGCGGCAGTCGCCGGAGTTTCTGGCCCAGACGTTTCGAGGGCTGGTCGGCTTGCGCCCGGTGTATTACCTGTGGCGGCGCGAAGTGCCACAGCGTGACACCTGCAATCCGGATGGTGAAATTGGCGATTTCCGATTTCCGATTGTCGATTGCGACGGGAAGCGTTCGCAAAGAGTCGAGGCTCGCGCATTGAAATCGAATCCGTTCGAGCGGGTGTACGGAACTCATGGGGATGACATGGAAACGAACCTGCCTCCCTCCCTCCTCCGCAACCCGTCGGGGGGG
>ERZ1292630.400-Hain-H41-02um-R3-400-length-46234-cov-19_pt3 | contig 28027 bp, 27 predicted proteins | sample MGYA00564408_ERZ1292630 | MGnify/ENA primary metagenome ERZ1292630 (study PRJEB36523, sample SAMEA6512641) | groundwater metagenome | collected 2019-01-08 | study: AquaDiva: Metagenomics assemblies of 32 groundwater samples
CACCAATTCCATCTTCTAATCCGTCATTGGGAGTGATGGAAACATTCCAGTATTCTCCGGTTGCAGTTTCCGGATAAGCAATTTGATTAGTTTTATTGGCATATAAATTCCAGACTTGCTCTGCGGATAAGGAGCGGTTAAAGATAATTACATCGTCAATAGTGCCGTTAAAATAAGTATACCCGTACCCTATTGCCAAGGCAGTTTTTGTACTAACGTTAATGTTGCCAGCACCAGTAAAAGTGCCTACAACTGCTCCATCTTGGTATAATTTAAGGCTTTCACCAGGCGCAGTGTTGTTTCTTACGGCAACAATATGATGCCACTGAAGGTTTTCTAAAGTGCCTTTTGGCTCTATGTATCCCAAAGTTGTACCATCATGTATTCTAAATGATAAGTTAGTTTTACCACTATACATTGAAATCGCCCAGCCACTTACGCCATTGACCGGGTTGCCTTTTGAGATTAAACTTGCCCAAGCGCTTGTAGTTGAATTATATTCCAATTTTACCCATAATGAAATAGAAAAATCATTAGTGCTGAAATTCAGTTCCGGATTAGCAGCATCAGGAATATTAATAAAATCATTGATGCCATCAAATTCGTAAGCGCCTTTCCCATCAAATCCTCCAGTAACGTTCCATAGAACTCCGTTTTTTGCTGTGCCATTATTACTGTATCCAGAATAATCCCAGGCATAAGCGTTATTAGTGGTGGTTCCATTAATCCCTTCAAACGGCATGTTCAAAACGGCAAGTGATTTCCCATTAGCAACCCAATTGTAAATATTCCTGACGTTATCATTATCAGCATCGTAAGTAGAAACATTGTAAGCAGTTAAATTGGTATTTGAATCATTAGTCGCTAAATTGGTGGTATTCAAGATCGGTGTTTCCTGTGTAGGCAAAGTATTTAAAAGGGTCAGCGTGTTAGAGAGGGCGCTTGCTCCGTCATACAATCCGTCGTTGGGAGTAATAGAAACATTCCACTGTTCTCCTCTCACGCCGGTTTCTGGATAAGCGATTTGATTAGTTTTATTGACATATAAATTCCATATTTGTTCTGCAGATAAGGAGCGGTTGAAGATCATCACATCATCAATAGTGCCGTTCCAGAGGAAAGTATCATGTGCCGACCCTATTCTTAAAGGCGTAGTTCTGGATAAGATTCCGGAAGGGACAGTGAGAGCGTTTTCAAAAGTTCCATTAACATAAATCGCTGCATGAGTTCCGTTGTACACTCCAGCGACGAAATTCCACTTATCATTGGAAAAGGCGGTTGTTGAAAGAACTGATATTCGGGTACCGCAGTTAGTATCATTATGTACTTCAAACACCATTCTCGTATCTCCTGCGGTCCAATGTTTATAAATCACATAATTGGCTACGCAATCACCTGCAATGCCTTTGGATAGTATTGCATCCGAAGCAGAGCCGCTTGATTCTAAACTATGATGCTTAAACCAGGCTGTTACAGTAAAAGGTTGAGTTTGGTTAAAGTCAAGACTATTCGCATCAGGAATGTTTATATAAGACAGACTTCCATAGAATTCATAAGCACCTTTGCCGTCAAATCCGCCGGTAGCATTCCAATAAAGGCCATCCCCCGTATCTTTTCCGTTATTTCCATATCCCGAATAATCCCAGCTGTTATTGGTTGCCGTATTGTTAATCCCTTCAAAAGGCATGTTCAATACCGCAATCGGCTTGCCATCAACTTGCCAATTGTAAATGTTCTTGACTAAATCATTATCTGCATCGTAAGTGGAATCATTGTAAGCAGTTAAGTTTACATCAGTATCATTAGTCGCTAAATTAGTTGTGTTTAAGATCGGTGTGCCCTGGGTAGGCACAGCGTTTAGAATTGTCAAGGAATTGGAAGTAAGCATTGCTCCATCATACCAACCATCGTTAGGAGTTCCCTGTACCGACCAGATATCGCTTCTGATGGTTTCATTATCGTCTAATTTGTAAGTTTGGTTTTGGTATAAGTTCCAAATTTGATCAGCAGATAAAGAGCGGTTAAAGATAAAAAATTCGTCAATAGTTCCATTAAAAACTTGGGCAGCATCGTCAGCAATATCTCCTCTTCGACCAATAACAAAATCTTGGGAGGTTAAATTAGGTATACTGGTTTCAGCATTACTAGCTTTTAGTTTACCGTTAACATAAAGGTTTACTGTTGCTCCGTCATAAGTGGCCGCAACGTGGGACCAAACATCAGCAGTTATTGCTGAAGAAGCAGTGGCTCTTGCTCCAGTTGTTCCGCCACTTCCGTCTCCAGTATGTCCGGTCCAGCCGATCGAGACATCATTAGTACTTAAATATATTGATGGTGTTAAAATAAATGCATCTCCGTTATAAGCCTTTCCGCAGACATATTGTGAAGTCTTTAAAGGGCCTTTAGGTTTAATCCACATTGCAAATGTAAACACCTTCGACAGATTAAGATGTTTAGAATCAATTATGTTGATATACGAAGTAGTTCCGTTGAATTCATATGCGCCTTTTCCGTCAAAGCCACCAGTATAATTCCAAAAGGCGCCGCGTTGTTCAGACCCATTATTACTGTATCCGGAATAATCCCAGGCGTTATTTATGGCGGTGTTATTAACTCCTTCAAAGGGCATATTTAAGACAGTAATGGAAGTACCATTTCTTAACCAATTATAAATAACTTTTACACTATCTCCATTGGTATCACTAACGCTGGCGTTAGCAGTTAAATTTCTGAAGGTATCATTTCTAAGCAGGTTAGTTGAATTTAAGGTTAACGTATTAAGAGTTGGGGGATTATTTCTAGCGAAGATGTATAATGAATTATTAGCTAACACGGTGTCATTTATGGTCAAACTGCTGTTAAATCTGTAGTTAGCATCATCTCCCAAGCTGATCCCGCTCCAAATAGTTGGATCGGCATCAGTATGGCTGGCCACTTTTCCATGCTGGAGGTAAATAGTTCCATTTTCAAACAAAACCGCTTCTGTTTGAACTTTTCCATCATTATTATAATAGGTACTATCCCAACGGAAGACTGCATATCTATTTGGTGCGCTTCCTTGATTAGTGCAAATATATTCGTTGTTGGCAGCATCATCACCCAAATCCTGCCAGAGAGCAGCAATGTTCTGTTCAGATTGCATCTCTGTATCCGAAGGATTAAAATCAGAAGCAGGATCGTTCCAGCTCAGCCTGCCATTAGTATCCATGTAAATAGGCATGGGATCACCAGAAGAATTTGTCGCCGATTTTACTTGGTTAAAGTAAGGGAAGGCAAATCCAAGGCTTGCCTGATATACTCCATCGTCCCCATTGCCGTTGAGTAGGGTTCCGGCAGCAGTATTACAACTCGTAGTCGTACCAGCTACGTTGTATGAACCAGAAGTGTTAGTTACATTGTAATAAGCATTTCCTGCTGAAGTTACTGTCGTGATTCCTAAGAAACCTTCTATAAACATATCTCTGGATTTATCCTTAACCGATCCGTTTTTTTCTTTGGTAATATTTTCTGTAACAATGGTTTTATTTATGGATAAATTTAAGGGCAAACTTACGGATAAATTTACTGGCAAGATTTTTTCTGCTGCTGGTTCAGATTGGTTTATCTCGGCTGTTTCATTAACAATAATCTGTTCTGGTGTTTCTTCGACAGGCGGAATTATAACTGGTGTTTCTGCATTAATTTCGTCATTAACTATACTGCTTTCATTTATTATTGCTGGTTCTTTAATTGGAGTAGTTTCGCAAATCTCTTCCGTATTACAGTTCTCAACTATTTCCGTCGTGCAAACATCGTTTTCTGCATTACTTTCATTATTGTTGATCGTTTCATCATTGATAATAGTTTCATTTTGGTTAGTTGCTTCATCCAAAACTTGCAGACAGGATTCTGAACAGGTTTCTACAGTTTCCGGTTTACAAATTACTGAACATTCGCTAATACAAACTTCCCTTACCGCCCCATTAATCTTTTCTTCTTGGCAGACCGGTAAACATTCTTCTTGACAGGTTTCGGTAGTTTCATTAATACAAGTTGGAATACATTCGGGTAGTGAAGGAAGCGTTAAAGATGGCGGTGAAGGTGGAGTCTGCGGCGAAGTTGAAACATTAGTACAAGAAACAATAGATTCATTTTTACAAACGGTAACTTGGGTGCAAATTTTTTCTTCTAGAGCAGTTTCTTCAATCGGCAAAGTGCCTATAGCTGCACCAGTTAAAGAACTACTAGTTCCAGTGCTTCCCGAGAAAAACCTACGTAAAAAGGCAGAGAGCGAAGTTAAAATCGAATCTGGTTCTTTCTCTGAGCCTTCTTGCTGATTTAAATTTTCTGGCTGAGCAGAATTTTCTGTTTGAACCTCGGGCAAAGTCTGAAGGTCCTGCGAACCGATCTCGGTTAAATTAGAATGTGCAGATGCACCAGAAATTGCGCTTAAGTCAGGATTTAAACTTACTATTGCAAACAGGGAAAGGATAATCAATAACAAAACCGAAAAGACGATAGTAACCTTAATTCGTTGAGCTCCTTGCTGCTGTTGTGCTGTTTGTAAACTATTTAGCCGAGCATCAATAAGTTGTAATTCGTTGTGTTCTCGAGCTAATTCTTCGTTTTCATACTGCTGTAATTTTTCCAGCTGTCGCTTATCCCGAGAGATAAGTTTAGAAGAACCGGGAGGAATATTATTTTTAACATAAGGCGTATTTTTTGCTTTTTTGCTTTTATTCAAAGTTGCTTTGGCTTCATTATTTTTAATTTCTCGTTTTTCTTTAGTTTTGATCTCCTCTAGCAAAAGATTAGTTCTATTTTGAATGAGTTTTATTTTCCGGATGCGGCCTTCTACTTCGGCTTTAATCTTGTTCAGTTCTTCCGGAGTTTTAAAGTTATAATTCATGTTTTACTCGTGCTCTTTTCATTAGTACGGCGACGGAATTGGGGCTTTTCTTAAGCAATCTAGCAATCTGGGGATTAGATAACTGGTGGATTTGATGCAAAAAGAAAACGATACTTTCTAATACACTGTAAGAGCGGTCATGAAAAATGGATATGGGCAGGTTATATTTCTCCTTGGTTTTAAGGAACATCTGTTTTTTATTCTTCTTTGCCCGCTGATAGGTTGCCCAAACACTTTTTTCATTTCGGCTTAACAATAACCCAATCTCTTTATAGGATAATTTTTCATTCTCTTTGAGATATTTGCATAACGCTTCTGCTGGCTGTAATGGTAAAGAAAAAATAGAAAGAGGGAGGGTTAGTTCGCTTTTAGCTTCCTGAAATATTTCTACCAGCTGATTTAATTCTAAATTCCCCTCGTGTTGGATTTTTTTAAGAACAGTTTTAAGCAGCTGCTGTGAGCCTAAATTAGTTAAAAGTACATCTAACAGTTCTGGACCCCCTTTTTTAAGTTCACTTTCAGGCAAATTCGGAGAGAATTAATCTCTAATAGTTTATAAACTTTTGTCTTTTTGGCCTTTGTTTGTTTATATTTTTTCCTAGAAATTTCTAATTATTCTTGTTTTAGTTATCTTTTTCTCTATTTGTTTACTTTTAATCTTATTATGTTGTATTTTTTCTCTATTTGTTTACTTAATTAGGATGTTTTGTACTGGGTTGTTGAATCATTAAGTTTATAAAAATTAAGTTCTAGCTATAATTAATAAAAATGGGTGCTTTTAATCGAGAATCATTTAACGAATTTGTTTTATACAACAACGTAATCGGTTTTTCTGAGCAGGCAATTAAACTGAAATCTGGAAGAACTTCACACTGGTATGCAGATTGGAGAAAGGTTACTAGGTATGTTTTTCAGCTAGAACAATTAACTGAATATATTATTGCCTTAACTCACGATTTAGGATTACAGCCGGATTGTTTTTACGGAGTTCCCGAAGGAGCAACTAAATTGGGAATGATTACCCAATATAATTGGGCTAAACTCTCGCCCAACTACGCTCCCTATAGTCATATTTTGCCTATGAGAAGAGAAAAACCAAAAGAAGATGAAGCATCAAAAGAAAAATATTTTGTTGGAGAGCCACGAGGAAAAACTATCCTTCTTGAGGACATAACTGCGACAGGCAGTTCGTTATTGGCCACGATTGATAGTTTGGCTGAAGCAAGAGTGCCTATTATTGCTGCTATTTGTCTTACCGATCGGATGGAATTAAGAGACGACGGCCAAAGTGTTCAGAAAGCAATCGAATCAAAAAATATTCCTTACTTTGCTTTAAGTAATGCCCTTAAATTGCTGCCTGAAGCATATCAACGATTAAATCCCGGAGAACAGGTTGCCAAAGCAATCGAAGAAGAATTTGAGAAGTACGGAATTGAAAAATTAAAATTAAGGTAGTGGGAGAAAGTAATAGCTTTGAGAGGCCGGGGCGATTAGTTGTAAATACAACCGTAATCTTTATAAATAACCCCCTATCCTAGAACAAAACCGCAAACACTACATTATTGTAGGAGGTATTTAATGGATAAAGCTGATGTTCAAAAGGCTCTGGAAGAAATAAAAAAACAGCCGAAAAGAAATTTTACGCAATCTTACGATTTAATTATTAATCTTAAGAACGTAACCGCTGCCCAGGGTGCGCTTGATTTCTTTGTAACTTTACACCATCCAAAAGGCGATAAAATTAAAGTAGCTGCTTTTGTAGACCAGCAATTAGCTGAACAGGCAAATAAATTCTGCGATTTGACCATTAAAGAAACTGAATTCTTAAATTATAAAGATCAAAAAAAGGAATTAAAAAAATTAGCCGAAGAATATGATTATTTTATTGCACAATCCAATTTAATGTCCAAGATAGCTGCTGTTTTTGGCCGAGTATTAGGAACTAAAGGAAAAATGCCTAACCCTAAATTAGGGTGTGTTGTTCCACCTAACGCTAACTTAGAGCCGTTGGTTAAGAAGCTCAACACCACCGTGCGCTTAGCAGCAAAAAAAGGAAATAATTTACAATTGATGGTCGGAAAAGAAAGCCAACCTGAAGAACAAATCATTGAAAATATTTTAGCTGTTTATCAGGCAACTTTAAAACAGCTGCCTAATGAAATGCAGAACGTCAAGAATGTTACTTTAAAACTAACGATGGGCAAACCCGTAAAAATCTAAAATGGTCAGCGACAAAAAGAAAAAACTGGTTCAGGAACTGATAAGCGATATTAAGAATTACCCTATTGTGGGCGTTGTTAATATGCAAAGTCTTCCTGCTCAACAGCTGCAGACTATGCGCGCTATGCTTAAAAGTAAAAAAGTTAAGATCAGCATGGCCAGAAAAAGATTATTATTACGGGCAATTGCCGAATCACAAAAAAATAATATTGGAAAATTAAGCGAAAAAGTTAAAGGAATGCCCGCTTTACTTTTCAGCGAAGACAACCCTTTTACTCTTTGTGCTATTCTTCAAAAGAATAAATCTGAAGCTCCCGCAAAAGCAGGGCAAGTTGCACCTAAAGATATTATTGTAAAAGCCGGGGCAACTAATTTTGCTCCTGGGCCAATCATTTCCGAGTTAGCTGCAGTTGGAATAAAAACTAAAGTGGAATCAGGAAAATTAGCCATCATTGCCGACACCACCGTTGCTAAAGAAGGAGATATCATTTCCCCTAAATTAGCTGAAACCTTAAAACGATTGGATATTAAGCCCATGGAAATTGGTTTGAATCTGGTTGCAGTATGGGAAGATGGATTAATCTTTGATGCTAAACAATTACACATTGATGAAAAAGAATATGCTGATAATTTCACTAAAGCAGCAAGTTCAGCTTTGAATCTTGCAGTTGAGATTGCTTACTTAACTACGGAAACTACCGAGATATTATTACAAAAAGCATTTAGAAATGCAAAAGCAGTGGGAGTGGAAAGTGCTTACATGACTGATGAAACTAAAGACGAAATTTTAGCTAAATCAGAACGGGAAGCTCTTTCCGTTAAGAAAGAAGCAAATTTGTAAAAAGTAAAAATAATCTTAAAACTAAAACATAACTTTCAAAAAATAAAAAAGTAAAAATAGGATAAAAAAGTAAAAAATAAAAATTAAATAAAAACAAAAAATAAGATAAAATTAAGTTTAAAAAATAAAAAAAGTAAACAAATAAAATTTAAAAAACAGAATAAAAAATAAAAAATTAAAAATAAAATATGTTCATGGAGGAATTTGAAAATGGAATACATTTACGCCGCAATGTTGCTTCACAAAGCAGGTAAAACTATTGATGAGAAAGCTGTTAAAGCTATTTTAACTGCTGCAGGAGTTGCTGTTGATGAAGCAAGAGTAAAAGCGTTAGTAGCTGCTCTTGAAGGAGTCAACATTGAAGAAGCTATCAAAAAAGCTGCTATGGCTGCACCTGTTGCTGCTGTTGCTGGTAAAGAAGCTTCTGCCAAAGAAGAGAAGAAAGAAGAGAAAAAGAAGGAGGATGGCAAGAAAGCTGAGGAATCTGCTGCTGCTGGTCTTGGCGCTCTATTTGGCTGATTTCTTTTTTTTCTTTTTTTCTTATTTTCAGATCACTTTATGATTAATATAACCAATATTATTTAATAAACATTTATTAATACTAGTAAATTAATATCGATAACAATTAACGCCGACGGGTTTAATTGTGTTTAATAAATCAAGTGAAGAAGCATGGAAACTGAATCGGGAGATTTAACTGCGTTAAGGACAGAGTTCGATGAAAAGAAAAAAGAGTTGTCTAAATTACGTGCTCAATTAAATTCTTTAAATTCTCAAAAAGAACAAGTTTATCAGGAATTACGTTCTTTACGCAATAAATTTAAACCTCTCCAGGACCAGATTAAACAGCTTAAAACTTCACGTGATGACTTTACTCAGCAAGTTAAAACTCTTAAAGAAGAAAGAAACCAATTGAATGTGGCAGTTAAAGAGAAATCTGTTTCTAAAAAAGAAGTTGATCAGAAAAAGAAAGAAATGCTGGAAAAAGTAGATTCAGGAATTAATCCGGGGAGAATTAAAGCCGAAATTCATAAATTAGAAGAAAAAATAGAAACAGAAATCATTCCTTTTTCTCAGGAAGAAAAAATTAGAAAAATTATCAAAGGGTTAAAAGCACAATATGCACAAGTTAAAGGATTGGATGAAGTTTGGAAAGCAGTTAACACCACTGGTGCTGATTTTGCTGAAGCCCGAAGAAAAGCAGAACAATCCCATCGAAAAGTCCAAGAATTAGCTGGACAATCACAGGAAAAGCACACCGAAATCAATAAATTATACAGCGAACTAAAAGAGCTGAGAAAAAATGAACGCCCTTTAGCAGAAAAATATTTAGATCTAAAGGCGCAATGTCAGCAATTAAAAAAGTCGCTAGATGAAACTTTTCAGAGAGTAAATGAGCTGAGCAAATTATTTACCAATGAAGACCAGAAGAGCAGAAAACAAATCCTCCGAGAAAAAACTTCTGAAGTGGTTGAGAAAATTAGAAAAAGACAAAAATTAAGCACGGAAGACATTCTTGCATTTCAAGCAACTGAAGAATAAACGAAGATTATTTTTTAGGCTTAATTTAATTAATAAATTTTAATTAGTTCATTAATCAATTTCAAGGATTAATCTTTTTATTTTTTTCTTTATTTCGTTCTATCTCTCGCAGCCACATCAAACCTACACGAATCATTAATTTGTTAAATTTGTCAGAAATCTTATACGTTTTTTTATAAAGATCATACTCAATTAAACCCATACCCCGCATCGGCGTTAAAATTCTATCATAAAACTGTCTTTTGTTATAAGACATCCGGGTTTCTTTCTGTAGCGGCGATTTTCCTTTTTCCTGGACGATGGCCTTGCCTTCATGTAGGTTGTTCGCAAACAAACCCATCTCGGTTTTTCCTAATTCTCCGCCATTATCCCACATATAATTAACTAACATCTTGGCAACCATCTCCTGTTGTTCCGTAGCAAAAATAATTTTATAAATATCTTCAGGAAGATTTTGCATGTCTATGAGGATAACCATTAGCTAGATAAAGATTGTTTAATATATAAATATTACGCAAAGGTATACTGGCGTACCTTTTTCCTCGATTAAAAGGAGGATAAAAGAATAAATTTAGCTGGATATATTTAGTTGCGTTCTTGGTGAGCAGGGCACGGCGCGATTACGGCATCTAGGTTTATACTTAATTTTTGGATGCCGTGCGCCCCCATTGGCGCTGCTCACCCACTTAACTAAATATGTATATTAAGCCAAAATATTTATAAATGGTTGCGCTTACAACAGCTAAAATGGGAAGAATTAAGACTGCTTTAATCAAGAGAAAGACAAAAGAACTGTTGCACATGCATGGCGACAAATTTGTTACCGACTTTGATCAGAATAAAAAAATAACCAACCAATATACTGAAATTCAAAGTAAAAAATTAAGAAATATTATTGCTGGTTACATGACTCGGCTCAAGAAAAAAGAATAGTAAATAACAGTAATAATAATAATAATAATAATAATAATAATAATAATAATAATAATAATAATAACAAAAGACGATAGTAAAAAAGAACTAAAAAAGTAATTAAATATAGTTTTGTGGAGGGATGTAAAATGAGGGGAGATAATTCTGTGTTTATTGGAAATAAGCCTTTTATGAACTATGTTACAGCAGTAGTAATGCAGTTTACTACCAAAGGGGAAAGCGAAGTTATCGTTAAAGCAAGAGGAAAATTTATCTCTCGGGCAGTTGACGTTGCTGAAGTCGCTAGGAATAGATTTTTAGATAATGCGATTGAAGTTAAAGATATTAAAATCAATAGCGAAGAATTTGAAAATAAAGAAGGCCGGCAAGTTCGCGTAAGCAACATTGAAATTACTATAAAGAAAAAATAAGTTAAAAACAAGTTTTTAGAAAATATTTCTTTTTATTTTTTTAAATATTTAATTTAATATTTCATTAATTTTATTTACAAATTCTTTAGCATCTTTTAATATTCTTTTTGCTTCATTATCACCATATTTAGTAGATATAGTATATTGCACGTTAATTCTGCCCCTCAGGGCATTATCTATTTTTTGAATATCTTCTTTTCCAAAATTTGCCTCTTCTATCATTTCAATATATTTCCTCTCCAGCAGGTTTTTCTTAACACAATATCGATATTCCAAAGCAATTATTGTAGAACCATGTGTGGTCGATTTCACACCCAATTTTGCTAATGCAGAAGTTGCTGCCAAATACATTGCATAATAAGAAGTTACAATTATCCAATCAAAATATTGTTTAGTTAATGGAATTCCAATAGCTTTCTTTGTGTCATCTTTCCTAGAAATCAGGTCTAATAAACCCGCAAGTTCTAGATTATGTAAAGATTTATTTAAATAGCTTTCTGAGAATTTCTTTTCATTTACATCCTGCTTAATAGAATAATTCTTCAAGCATTCTTCATATTTTTCTTTTAATTCGTTTTTAGATAACATCACTTGCACCTTGCTATTTCTCGCCAATAATCACTATATCCTTTTAAGAGAATATGGTTTAATAAAGTTTCTGTTCCTACGTTTATTTCTTTATTAACAATCATTTCTTTATGTTCTTCACTGCTGACTACGATTGGATTTATTTTAGCTCTTCCTCTAAATTCATTAACTTTAATAATGCTCACTATCGAACTTTTGATTTCTTTGATATATTGTTCATACCTTTCTTTAGGGATAAACGTGGAAGGTTCATATATAATTAACATGTCTACATCGCTTTCTTTAGTTTGGGTTCCTTTTGCAAAGCTTCCAAATATTAACACGCATTTAACCTCAGGTATATTTATGGTATCTTTTGTTATTTCGTGTATACTAGTAGATAAATCTCCTTTTAACCTGCTAAAAAACAATTCAAATTTTTTTGTTTCAATCAAAGAAAGTAAGGATATGGCAGTTTCATTATTAAGGTCAATTTTTATTTGACTAGCCATCCCATACATAGATTTAGAGAAAACTTTTTGATTAATTAGAAATTCTACTTTACGATGAATTGTTGCGTAATTAGTCTTAATTTTTTCATTTTTTATTAACTCTTTTATTTTATCTACTGTAAACGATTCGAATGGCTGCTTTGAAACTGTTTTAATTATCGCTAGTTTCAAATCATCAATTTTCATATTTTGAATAGTAGTATTCATTTTATGATTAGTAATATCCATAATTAGTATATAAGCTTTTCTATGATAGTTAATAGAATGCAAAGACATTCAATGACCAAACCGTTTCTACTCTTTTAGAAATAGTTTCTCAATATTATTCTGGGAAAGCACAGTAAATCTTTTAAACTTCTTTTTTTTATTTTTTCTTCTCGCAAATAAAGCATAACCTTTATAAATAACCTTCATTTTTTACTCTTAATTATTATTTAGGGGGATCAATATGACTTCAAAAAAACAATCTTTAGAAACTATAACTGGCACTCTTTATGAGTGTGTTACACAATGTGTTCCAGAAACGGCTTTAACATCTGCTGAATTAACTACAGAAAGGCGGGATAAAACTACAGAAAGGCGGGATAATGCAGATTTAAGAGGCCGGTGGTTATGGACAGCAAACTTTCCTTTGTACCAAATAGAAGACGGCGAAGCGGTTCTTTACTTTGGCGGCAGAAAAGCAAATCCTCTTTTTAACAATATTCGAGAAGCAACAAACCAATTAAAAGCTAACCAAAATTACCGACCAACAGAGAAAGATATTACTGCAGTTTTGGAATCAGTTAAATCTGGAGATACTTTAAGAGTTGAGCTTTCTGATCTTAATTTGGATAAGTTGAATGATGAGTTCTCTTATTTTGAAATAAATCCTAACAAGATTGCAAGGCTTAATTCGGTGCAGCGAGCTTTAGCCGAGAGAGTTTACGATTCTGGTAATGATTTTGTTGAGAACATGAAAATGTTTGCTAAGGCAGAAATTAATCCAAGAATTTACGTTTTAAATCCTGAATATGTGCAAAAAGAAGCGCGAAATGGAGCAGTTGCGCGGGCTTGTTGGCTCAACAATTTCGGCAACAACTCTGGCTTCGTTGCCGATGAGCGTAACGTAGACGACCACGACTATGCTTTGCGTGGGGTACGTCGGGCGAGCGACAGCGAGCAAGAAGCGCCGATAGGCGCAGACGCGCAAAAAGCTATTGTTCTTCCCGATTTCAATAAGGTATTGGGCTATTCACAAAGATTTGTTAGTGAAGCCGCTAGACCTGAATTTGAAGCAGGGTTACGAAAATTATATAATCTTTAATTTTTTTACTTCTTATTGTCTCAGCAACTCCTAGAGGAGTAAGCTGGACTACACGCCCTTTTACTATGGCAAGCGTATTGCTATGAAATACAATCATGACGCGGGGCTTTTGGGCATTTGCGAAATGATGGTGCAAAAATCAGGGAGCTAATCCCTTTACACACAAGAAATAATAATAGCTTTAATATTTCTCTTGTGTTAAGTCGGTAAAAGGGCTACGGGTTGCGCGGGCTTGTTGGCTCAACAATTTCAACAACAACTCTAACTTCAACGCCAATGAACGAAATGTAGATAATCACAACACTGCTTTGCGTGGAATAGCCCGGCTGTTGCTGAGACTACTTTTACTATGCATCGTTATCGGGATTTATGGCTGGAACTTTGCAGTTATGAGAACCTTTTTCTTGCTTACAAAAAAGCAAGAAAGCACAAGACAACTAAAGACTACGTCTTAAATTTTGAAAAAGATTTACAACATAACCTCTGGTTGTTGCGTTCTGAATTGCTTCTACATAGTTATCGGCCTAAACCTCTGGTAAGTTTTATCATTAGGGATCCTAAGATTAGGAAGATAAGTAAATCGGATTTTCGGGATAGAATAGTCCACCATGCTTTGTGTAATGTTATTGGGCCTATTTTTGAAAAGTCATTTATTTATGATTCTTACGCCAATCGCAAAGGAAAAGGAACACTAAAAGCAATTGAACGTTTTGAAACTTTTAGAAATAAAGTAAGCAAAAATAATAAGCGTGCTTGTTATGTGCTTAAAGCAGATGTAAAAAAATATTTTGAAACTGTAAATCAAGATATTTTAATCAAGATAATACAACAAAAAATTAAAGATAAAAAAGTGCTCTGGTTAGTAAAGAAAATTTTAATGAATTCAGCAAATCAAACTGGCGGGAAATTAAAAGGCATGCCGCTTGGCAATTTAACTTCACAATTTTTTGCTAATATTTATCTCAATGAGCTTGATCATTTCGCTAAAGAAAAATTAAAAGTAAAATATTATATAAGGTACGTTGACGACTTTGTAATCTTACATGCGCATAAAGAAGCTCTTAAAATTTACAAAATTAAAATTGGTACTTTCTTAAAACAAAATTTGGATTTAGATTTACATCCAGATAAATCAAAAATAATCCGTTTAGGCAACCGATTAAATTTTCTTGGTTTTCGAATTTTTAATCATCATAAACTAATAAAGAAACAAAATTTAAAAAAAATTAAATCAAAATTTTTAATTTTGAAAAAACAATACCAAAACAATGAAATAAATTATGATATAATATACGGGGCGTTAGAAGGTTGGATAGCCCATATAAAATATGCCTGCACTTACAAATTAAGGAAGAATATAATTCATAAAATAGAACAAGAATTCTTTCATGAGATTTCTACAAAAGAAATTAATAGGCTTACTAAATCATTAACTAATTCTCCCTAAACCTTTATAAATAACTTCTTTTTCTACTTAAATATGCCTGCACGAAAAAAAGCTACAGAAAAAGAAGATAAGACTACTGTAGAAAAAGAAGCTAAGAAAGCTGTAGAAAAAGAAGAAAATAAAATAGAAGAGAAGAAGACCAGTAAAGTTCAAGCAGTGAAAAAATCTTCTGAGTCTATTCAACCGGAATTAAATATTGCTTTAGTCGGGCATGTTGATCATGGTAAAACCACCTTAACCGAGAGATTAAGCGGTAAATGGACTGATACGCATTCAGAAGAGATGAAAAGAGGGATTACTATTCGGTTAGGTTATGCTGATTTTTCGATTTACAAATGTGAAAAATGTAATTATTATACTACCAAAGCAAAATGTCTTAAATGTAATAATCCAACTAATTTTCTGCGAAAGATTTCTTTAGTAGATGCACCAGGGCACGAATCATTAATGGCGACCATGTTATCGGGGGCAGCTATCGTTGACGGAGCTTTACTGTTAGTTGCTGCTAATGAAAAATGCCCGCAGCCACAGACTAAAGAACATTTAATGGCGTTGCAGATTTCGGGTATCAATAAAGTTATCATTGTACAAAATAAAATCGATTTAGTTTCCCACGAAGAAGCACTTAAAAATTATCAAGAGATTAAGGAATTCTTAGCAGATACCGAATACAAAGATGCTCCAATTATCCCTATCTCTGCCCGAGCTAACGCTAACATTGATATGCTGGTTAAAGCAATCGAGCAGTTTATTCTTACACCTAAACGGTCTTTAGAAAAAGAACCACTGATGTTGGTAGCCAGGTCTTTTGATATCAATAAACCCGGCATTAAAGCTGAGAAATTAGTGGGCGGAGTTTTAGGCGGAACAGTGAAACAAGGCAAATTTAAAGAGGGCGAAGAGATTGAAATTTCTCCCGGCTACATGGTCGAGGAAAGAAATAAAAAAATCTGGAAACCTCTGCAGACCAGAATTGTGCAGATCTACTCTGGCGGCGTTCCCGTCAAGGAAATCCTGCCGGGCGGAAGCATGGCGATAGCCACAGCTTTAGATCCATCTATTGTGAAATCAGATTCGTTAACCGGATCTTTAGTTGGAAAACCCGGCAAATTACCTCCGGTTCATTATCAAATCGCTTTAGAAACTAAACTCTTAGAACGAGTCGTAGGCGCAAAAGAAGAAATTGACGTAAAACCATTAGCAAAAAAAGAAATTTTAATGTTAAATTGTAATTCTGCTGCAACGGTTGGTGTAGTAGTTGATCCTTCCAAGAAAAACACCACCTGTATCCTAAAAAAACCTATTTGTGCTAATCCAGGCGATAAGATTACCATTTCTCGAAAAGTCGGCGACCGGTTCAGGTTAATAGGGTATGGAATATTGAAATAGAGAATTTTGAAAGTGTTCTTATTGGAATACGCCGAGAAAAAGTGAGAGGAAATAACATGAAGGTATCAAAAGAACTTATTGAATTAGCTGAGAAAATCAAGAATTATAGAACTGATATAAAATTGATAAATGAACTTGATATTAAAAAAGAATCTTTAGAAAAGCAGATAGTAGAATTAGAAAAAAATATTAAAATTTTAAAACTTAATACAATAGAACAGAATAAACTTCTTGGACAAATTAAAGACTTAGAAATTAATAACAAAAAGCTAAAATTAGATTTAGAAAAATCTAAAGAACCATATACTTTTATCGTAACTACTCCCAATGAAGCATCAAATACTGTTTATGGCGAGATTAGCAGAGAGTTATCAAAAGCCCAAAAAGAAATACTAATCTCTTCCCCATGGATAACTCATATAGTTGATGAACTTTCAAGTTTTAGGAAGAAAGATGGTAAGAAAAAGATCAATATAAAAATTATTACTCGTCTTTTAAAGGAAGACATTGAAATAGGGATTACAGATCTAGATAAGCTTAGGGTTTTAAAAGATGTTTTTGGTGCTGAGATAAGGTATAATAATAATTTACATGCAAAGATGGTTATTTTAGATAATTCCGTTGCTGTAATTTCTTCTGCTAATTTAACAAAAAAAGGCCTATCTGTAAATTATGAAGCAGGGATATGTTTAAAAGATGTAAATATGGCAAATAAAGTTGCCAAATTTTTTAATGAAATGTGGGAAGAAAGTAAACCTCTAACTCAAGACGCAATCAAAAATGTTTTATCAAATAAAAAATAGTAATATGGAAGATATTCAGATTAATACAACGAAATATTCTCATATTGTTTCAGAAATAGAACGATTTATTGAATCTAAAAAGAAAAAACCAACAACAGTTAAAGGAATTGTAGAAAAAATTGACTTAAGTAATAACGTTTTGACAATTAGGTTATTGGCCAATCATAATCCAAACTTTTCAAGGGGTTCACCAGTTCTAATAAAAGAGGATAGCCCGGAAAGCATTGATATAAGAGCAACAATAAAAGAAGCCTACAATTCTAATGTAAAATTAGAGATAAAAACAGATCTATCGATGTTTGAGGATAAGAAAATTGTAATAGATACAGAAAAAACTAATGTCATCTTAGAGAGATTAAAAAATGTGATTAATAATATTAAAGAGGGAAAAATTAATACAGATAATATTAGAATTTTAGATTTTTTGATTAACAACAACAAACCAAGGTATAGTCAAAAAAAAGTTTCATTTATTTCAAAAAATCTTAATGACGACCAAAAAGAAAGCGTAATAAATTCTATCAATGCAGAGGATTTTCACTTAATAATTGGTCCTCCTGGCACAGGTAAAACTTATGTTATTGGAGAACTAATAAAACAGTTCGCAAAAAGAAAACAAAAAACTTTGATAACTGCATGGACAAACTTAGCAGTTGATAACGTAATTAAAAGACTATCCCAAAAAGAAACAAAGAATATTGTAAGGGTTGGCCCTATTGATGAAGTAAATTCAGAGGTAAAAAAGTTTTCAATTTTTGAAAAAATGAAGAAACATAAAGACTGGAAGGAAGTTGAAAGAGAACGCGAATTGATGGACAAATTATTCAAACTCATTCCAAGAGTAAAGGACGAAATAGATTTATCTCAAAAAAGTATTGATCAAAACAAAGACACTTCAAATATTCTTAAAAATGAACTCGAGAGTCTTATTTTAGAAAAAAAGAAGTATGAAAATCTACTATCAACTCAAATTAATGAAATTAAATCAATTGATATTTCTCAAATAAATGAAGAGTTAACTCAGATAGATAACAAATCTAAATCTTATTTATCATTATGTAAAAATATTTTACAAATGAATAATTTACAATCAAAAATCCCAGATATAGAAAAAATAAGATTATTAAAAAAATCTACAAGAAATATGAAACTTTCTTTAGTTGGTAAAAAGATATCTTATTTTTTTTCCCAAAATGAAAAGAAAATCAGAGAATTGGAAAAGGAATATGAAAAAAATAAAAAAGATTTAGGTGAAATCTTTAAAATTGGAAAAGAATATAATAACTTAAGAAATTATAATAAAACCATCTTTAATAAAATTTATCCTTCTGGAAATGGAATTCCGGACAAAGATGCGTTAAACTTTGAATTTAAAGCTTACCAACTGCTAGAAGAGGAATATTTTCCAGCATTAAAAGAACAAGAAGCGGCAAATACAAAGATCTTTGAGATTAAGATTAATAAAGAAGTTTATGAAATCTATTTAGACTCATTAAACAAAAAAATTGAGTTAATCGATATAAAAATAAAAGGGATAAACACTGAAATGTATATCCAGATTAATAATAAAGATAATCTACATAAAAAATACCTAAATTTAGTAGATTCATTGGAGTTTTATAAGAAAAATATTGATAAATTGATAAAATCCATAATCGCTGAGATTGTAGAAAAAGCAGAAATAATAGCTACGACTGCTGTATCTTCCTGTCATTATTTTTTAGATAATGTTAATTTTGATGTCTGTATTATGGATGAAGCTTCTCAAGTAGCTAGTTTTATGTCTTTACTACCTCTTTTAAAATGTAAAAAATTTATTTTGGTTGGAGATAACAAACAACTACAACCAATAGAGGAAGAAGATATATCTAAAGAGATGAATTTGTCTATATTTAATAGGTTTTTTGAAATGTACCCTGAAGCTTCAACATTCCTCTCTACCCAGTATAGAATGCATAAAACAATAGCTCAAATCGCAAATGAGATATTTTATGAAGGAAAATTGAGAACTTCAGAACAGGTTGCAGAAAGAATACTAAATCTAAAAGTAGGAAAATATCTGTTTTTAAATCCTAAAGTTCCAGTTGTATTTATAGATACCTCTAAAGTTGCTTATTATGAAGATGAAGTCGGTTCTAGTTGTTCAAATGCAAAAGAAGCTAAGTATGTAGCTTATGTTGTTTCATTATTTATTGAAAAAGGAATAAAAAAAGAAGATATTGGGGTTGTTACGCCTTATGTTAAACAAAAAATCCAGATAGAAGAGTTTCTTAAAGATATTAAAATAATAAATGTTGAAGTAGATACCGTTCATAAGTTTCAAGGACGAGAAAAAGACATAATTATAATTAGCTTTGCAAAAAGTAAAAAATATTCATTTCTTCTATACAAATTAAAATTTATCGAAAATGAAACTTTAGTTAATGTTGCTATAACTAGAGCTAAGAAAAAATTAATATTAATTGGAAATTCTGGGACATTGTGTCAGAGCAAATTGTTAAAAAATATTTTTGATAAAATAGGTAACGCAAATAAGGTAATTTTATGAAATTTAATCAGTAATAAGTGATTTTGTTTATACCAAGAAAAAACTTAATCAAGATAAAAATGCTTACCACTCCCATTCGACTTAAGAATCATTACCTGTTATTGCGACAGAGAGGATTTCCGTAAGGTTTTTTAACTTTAAACGCATCCTTAGTTAAAAAGGAGACTAGATGGTTAAACTAATCTGTTATAATATTGAATATTGTGAAGGGATAGAAGGGCTGTGGTATCAATATCTGGAATTCTGGAGATTTTTTTTCCCTCCCAAAAATATAGACCAAAAAATGGTCGATGCCATTAAAGAGCTAAAGCCAGACATACTCTCTTTAGTGGAAGTGGATACCGGATCCTTCCGAGCAAAAAAAGACGAAGTCGTTTTCTTCGAAAAAGGATTAGGGATGAACAGTTTTGTAGAGAAAATAAAGTACCCTTTTACGGGGTGGTTAAAATTATTTCATTATGTTCCGATTCTAAACAAACAAGCCAACGCCATAATTTCAAAATATAAAATTTCTAAAGTAAAATATCATCTCTTTCACGAAGGCACAAAAAGAGTAGTCATTCAAGCAGATGTCCATTGTCCAAAAAAAGTAACTATTCTGTTAGCACATTTAGCTTTGGGAGGAAATACTCGAGCCAAGCAAATAAAAGAGTTGACTAAAATGATTAATAATATTAAAAATCCAGTTTTATTGATGGGTGACTTTAATACTTTTAGAGGAGAAGATGAACTTAAACAATTAATGCGGGAAACACACTTAAAAGATAAAATAAAATTAGACAAATTTTCTTTAAAATTAACCCAACCCACCTGGCATCCCCTACGTAGATTAGATTATGTGTTATATTCGCCCCAGATAAAAGTGCAACAGTATCGGGTTTTGGATTTTCCGTTCTCCGACCACATGCCTTTATTTGTAGAATTTAAATGGTAAGTCAAACCGATTAATTTCGTCGTTTTCTTTTATTGTTTTTTATTTCTTTTTCAAATTCGGATTCTAGGAATTTAACCTCTTTCGTTGCAGCTTTCTCTACAATTTTAACTTCTTTCTCTGCTTTTTCTACGTCTTTTCTAACTTCTTTTTCTACTTCTCTTTCTATCTCTTTTAATTCTTTAAACAAGATTAATTTTATGCGTTCACGGAATAAGGCTATTAAAATAAATATTACTGCTGCGCCCACAGTTATGGCGCTTTTTATGGTTATTCCCGCTAATAAATTTTCTCCTAAGGAAGTAACAATCACATACCGAGGAATGCTTCCTAAGATTAAAATTACCAAAAAAGCAGCGTATTTGATATTGGTTAATCCCAATAAGAAATTAAGTGAGTCAGCCGGAAAGATGGGTAAGGCATAAGAAATTAAAGCAATTTTGGTTCCTCTTTTCTTAAACAGATGATTAAAATGGAGATAATTCTTTTTGCTGACTACTTTTTCCAACAAGGGTTCTCCAAAAATTCTTACCAAATAGAAGCTGACTGTTGCTCCTAAAATTGTACCTGCCAAAGCCAATATCGTCCCAATTAGCAGTCCATAAACATAACCGCCGCCAATAGCCACGAAAGTACTGGGTACAGGTAAAATAATGCTTGCAGCAATTAAACCAATAAAAATAATATAACCAATCGTTCCAAGGCCAATAAAATAATCTCTTACAAAAGCCGGAGAAGAGAATTTTATTAAACCAGGAAACCAATACTTAGATGATAGCACTAAAACAGCTAAAATTAAGAATAAAATCACATACCCGTATATTCGATGTTTAGTTTTCAATAGATTAAGTAAGTCTAGGAATTATAAAATACTTTTGTTTTTAGTAAGTCTTGATTTAAATTTGGTAAGTTATTCCGTTTTTATGGCGTTAACTCTTACTTTTGTTAAGTCAACTGGGTGAACAGGCTCTGTAGAAAAAGTCTTGGCCTTTCACTCGTTCAGTTCTAAAAAGTTTAAATTTAAAGAATAAAAACTTGTTTAACGATGGAACTGAACCTGTAAAATATCTCACGAATCGAAGGTACTCGTTCAAATCTTGGCCAAGACAACTTTTTCTACTAAACCGGATGAACAGTAACATATATAAATTATAAAATAATCATTCTATTATGAATAAAATCATTCTGGCCGTTTTGCTGGCGGGGTTTGGAGTGCAATTAGTTAAAATTATCATTTATTTCTTTCGCCATAAAACTTTATCTTGGCACGATTTAGTGGTTTCTGGAGGAATGCCTTCTTCACATTCGGCTTTTGTTATTTCTTTAGCAACTATTATCTTTCTAATGGAGGGCACATCTACAGCTTTTGCTGTTAGTTTGGTTTTAGCGATGATCATACTTAGAGATGCTTTTGGAGTAAGAAGAAGCGTAGGAGAAGAAGGGACGATTATCAATCAGATTCTGAAAAAAATAAAATTAAAGACCAAAACGCATTTTGCCATGGGGCATACTCCTGTGCAGGTTTTGGTTGGCTCGGTGCTTGGATTTTTAATTGCATTACTGGTTTATTATTTGCTTTAAGTTTATTATTAAAGTTTTAATTAATTTGTTTTAGAATTCAGTTAATTTTTTATTAGCAGTATAATTAACAATAGTAGCATTTCCTTCCTTACCAGATACTTTTTCAGTAGAGATGAACCGCCCTTCATGTAATTTCATAACTCTTCTATGAAAACTTTTATAGCTTAATTCTCCGCCCATTTCAGTATATACGGAATGAATTTCTCCAATCTTTTTGCCGCTGTGGTCTTTGATTAAATCTAAAACAACTTTTAAATCGTCATCTAATCCTTCTTTTGGCTTAATGTAAAAATTGTCTGCTTTTTTCACAGCTTCGGCAACATGAATCAAATTTATTTTTCGGGAGCTTTTTTCTTCAGCAATATTTCCCGCTTCTTTCATTAAGTAAAGACCAACCCGGACATCTTTGGTTTCAGTGCATTTTTCTACAATTTCTTTAAATGCTTCTTCATCCCAACAGCCATCTACAAAAGCATAATCTCTCCTCTGCCGAAGGATACCGGCAATCTCTGCTTCATTATAGGACCTAAAATAAAGGAATTCCGGAGCCAATCGGCTTCTAATCCTTTCATCCAGCTCTGAATAACTATCCCGGTAATTAGTAATCATAAAAATAGATTTCCGGTAAATGTCTTCTAAAATGGTGTACAGAAAATCAAACTCTTCTAATTTATCAATTTCGTCAAAGATGAATACCACACCAATTTTATTTAATTTCTGTTTTATCAACAAGAATAGTTCACTAGTCCTTTTATTTTGGATAAATTTATACCCTAAATCTTCACAAATCTTATAAAAAATTTTAAAAGTAGTATTTTCTTTCCAGCAGTTTACATACAGGGAAATAACTTCGTTGCTTTCTTCGTTGTTTCTACCAGCAGAAGTAGTTCCCGAGGCAGCCCCATTTTCTGCCGTTTCTTCCAGTTCTCTAAGCACATGTTTACAGGCAGTAGTTTTTCCGATTCCTGGAGCACCATAAATAAATAAATTCCTGCCGTTGTGTCCCTGCAATAAAGGCCGGATGGCTGTAGCAAAACGCATTTGCATATCTTCCCGGTATTTCAGGATTTTTGGCTGGAAATCGTAATCTAATACTACTGTATCTCTAAAGACCCCTTCTCCGCTTCTGAGCATATCTTTAAATAAGGACATGTCTGCTTAGAACTTCTGCTGGTTTATATTGTTTTTGCGTTTATTGACTATATAACTACTCTAATTTCATAAAACTTAAAAGCAGCTATTATAGCTTTGATTAAATATAATTGAACATAATAGGTCAGCTTGCACGGCACAATTATTTTTGGCTCAAAAGTTAAACTTGAACAATCTAATTTAAGCACAACTTGCCAAAAATGTGCCTCCATTGGCAAAGCAGACCTATTACTTAAATATAATCGCGAGGTTTAACATAAATGAAAGCAATAACTGGAATTTTACTTATAATGCTGGTTTTGGCTGCAGCTTTAGCTACTTCCTGCAGTGTATTTAATGGCCCGCCCACCACTAGTGCGGTTGGGGAAATAGATGAATGTACTCATTTAGAAGGATCAGCTAAAGATGACTGTTATTTTGAACTGCAAAAATGCAGCAAGATTGAAAGTCTTTCCTTAAGAGATTCTTGTGTGGCTGAATTAGCCAAACTTAAAGAAGATATTAAGGTCTGTGACTTTATCCAGTCTGCAAAAACCAAAGCTTTTTGTATGGAACAGTTAGCTGTATTAAAAAAAGATGCTGCCGTCTGTAAAACTATTGAAGATACTTACTGGGCAGATAATTGTCATTTCTCTTTTGCAATTAGTGATAATGTAGAAACCTTTTGTACTTTAATTAATAATGAAGAACAAAGAAATAGCTGTTACAAAAAAGTTGCTCTAGCAACTAATAAGGTCCTGTTATGCGATTATTTACCCGATGCAGATAGAGAAGGTTGTATTGTCGCTATTGCCAAAGCAACCGAGGATGTTAAGCTTTGTGATCGTATCAGTGAAGCCTTTAACCGAGACGTCTGCAAGTATCGAGTAGCTAAAGAAAGCCAGAATCAAAAACTCTGCGCAGAAATCCAATTTAAAGATGTACGGCAGACCTGTAATGATTTGTTTGCTGAGAATTAGATTGTTATAATTTTATTTATTTTTTTATCATTTAATATATTTTTATGTATTTTTTATTCTGATTTTCTGGAATTATCTGCACAAATTTTATATAAGCTAAACAGGGATTAACCATCATGGAGCAATATTACCTACCAAAAAGATTGGATTTTAAAAATCTCCGGCTGTGCTTAGCTAATTATCCGTTGGATTCGCTGTATATTCGGGATTGCGGGGGCTGGAATCCTGATGGGAGTTATAGGGCGCAAGGGCTTACAAAAATTGATGAAAATCTTGAAGGAAAAAGTTTAAATTTTAAAAAAAACAAAAGCGGCCTGCATCTTCTTATTGATGATATAAATATGTTTAATTTTCCTTTGAAAGACTATGATAAAGGTTTTTCTCTTGCCTATGAGCGTATTGAACCGACTGAGGATGGTATTGGAAGGATGGTATATTTAAGTACAGGCATAGATCCTTACGACCAAAATCTTCCCGAACCAAACCGATCATTTTTAAGGAATATATTTGATAATCATTTAATTGAAATTTATTTTAAAAAAAGAGTCCATCTTAAATTTCATTCTTGGTGGGAAAAACCCCATTGGAAATATTTTACTGTCGTCAAACCAGAGAATTCTCTTAAGCAAGATTAATTCAAATTAGTTAAATAATGATTCAGCAATCTAGAAAAATAAAAGTTAATAAAAAAATAAATATTTAAAAAATAACAAACCAGAATTAGTTGTGGTTTTTCTTATTCCACGCATATTTTCTAACCGTTGCAGTCTGCCCATAGCCGCAGGAAGCACATTTCTTTTTTCGAATGTGATATGCGCGCTTACCGCATCTTCTACAAGGGATGTGGGTTTTCTTCCCACTTTTCATACCCATGCTTGCTGTTCCTTTAGTCATGTTATTTTACCCGTGTTAGTTTTTTATGATTTTTATTATCGGTTAAAATTAATTGCTTATGCCAGAGAAATTACTGTGATGGTATCTCCCCTAATGAAAACGGTTCCGCCTAATTTCCTTTTTAATGCGCCGTTTTCATGTTCTTCAGCATCGTCTAAAACAATATTAATGTGAATGTCAAATGCATCTAGCTTGCCTATAAATTGCTTTCCGCCTTTTAGTTCTACTATAACCCTTTTATTTCTTGCTTTGTTTAAAGCATCCAATGGTCTTGAAGTTTCTTCCATATTATCATCAGCCCCCGTGTCTGTATTTATCCATTTTGAAATGATGCTATATAAAGGTTTCGGAAGAAATTGTATTTTTAGGTTTTTAGGGAATACTACTATAAACTAAATGAATGGCGGCTTGGCCAAGATGCTGATGAGGAACATCTGTTTCGTAAGATGTAATTGTTGTTAGTTTTCTTCGATTAAATATTTTATTTTCGATTAAAAAACTTTAAAGAAAACTACCGAATCAGCGGCCTGCTGCCATTCATTAATTAAAGAGATATTCTTTAGGAAAACATTAATAAAGTAACCTATATCTTTGACAATAATGGTTAATTATATCAAATTACAGAAAGAAATCCAAGATTACGATACAGAGCGGGAACGGTTAATAAAAAAAAGCCGGGATGTATTAAAGTTAAGCAAACAAGTAATTTATGCTGTGCATCGTGATGAACTTTCTGCAGCAGCAAAGTTAGTAAAACAGATCGAAAGTGAAAAGAAAAAATTAGATATCATTGCCAAACACAGCTGGAAAATGGCTTTAGAGGGAAGTTATAAAGTTGCTGTCCAGGAATATGTAGAAGCAATTCTATTTTATAATTTTATTAAAAACGGAAAATTAATCGATCTAGATGCGAGTGCAGAACATTTCATTTTAGGATTAGCGGATTTGCCGGGCGAACTGGTAAGGAAAGCCGTATTTTTAGCGGGAAAAGGAAATGTAGCTGGCGTTATAAAAATTAAAGACGAAGTCGATACAATTTATGGGGAAATGCTGAAATTTGATTTTAGGGATAACGAAGTAAGGAGAAAAGTTGACGGCATTAAGTACGACTTGCGCAAATTAGAAGATCTAGTTCTGGATTTGAAGTTGAAAGGAAGGAAGTAGTTGTGATTGGTTTCCTTTTAAAATAAATGTTTTAACCAACAATAATGTCTTGTTTGTTAATAAAAGTTTGACCTCTGCTAACGCTACCGTCGTAACTATTTACGGGCAAACTATCTATTTTAAAGTCAGACGGAAAATTAAAGTCTCTTTCTGCAAATATGATGCCTTTATCGCTTTTCATATATAGACTCACACCCGGCGCTAATTCTATTACTCTATCAGCATTTGCTTTTAATTTCTGACTCCCACAAAAATCTTCTAAAAGAATACCTTCAGCACTACCCGTAATACTGCTTCCGGTTTTATAAACAGTCTTTTTCTGTGGAACCCAGATATTTACTCCTTCTCTTTCAACTATCTCATAAACTTGAATTGCCCATTCAGGACGGATTCCATATCGAACATCACCTTCAAAAAAATGAAGTTTTCTAATCAAATCAGGCATCATCTCTGTAACAAGAGTAACATCTAAACCGTCAAAGCCACGACCTTTATTTCCACTAGGTATACCCTTAATAGAGAAATCTCTCGATGCAATTAGGTTATTATCATAAGGACAAAACTCAATTCCCCTATATGCTACAGCATCAACAGAAAGCGTATCATTTACTCTTCTATTTTTCTCATTAGAATGCCAATTAAAGCTCTTTAGTACTTTTTCTAAAGCATCTCCAACCTGCTGATGTGTTACTCCTGCTCTTTTTAAAACTTCAGCATCTTGTCTTACAACATCTTCAAATGTTTGTCCGTCTGCAAGATAAATCCCCATTTATGATTAAAATAAACATTTACTTATAAACTTTTCCATTTTCACTACTTCTTAATTACAAAACCAAAAGATTTATAAATAGCTCTCAAACTAGAATATATATGAAAATCTTAGCCTTAAGCGATGTTCATGGAGATGTCAACTTCATGAAAGAAATGGCTGAAAAAGGAGCGCGGGAAAAGGTTGATTTAGTTATAATTGCCGGAGACTTGCTTAGCTTTGACGAGCATAAAGATGGCTTAATAAAACACTTTAAAGATAAAGGCTTAGAGGTAGCCATTCTGCCTGGCAATCACGAAGGATTAGCAGAAACTAATTTTATTATTGAAAAATATGGGCTTAAAGATATTCATGGTTACGTCTTAACTAAAGGGGACGTAGGTATTTTTGGCTGCGGATATGGGGATGTTGGCTTTCATCAATTAACTGAAGAAGAATTCTTTGGAACATTAAAGAAAGCGCACAATTCTCTACAAAATGTTAAGAAAAAAATCATGGTTACTCACGTTCAGCCTAGCGACAGTATCCTTGGTCTAGGAATGTTTCCCGGCAGTTCTGGAGTTAGGAAAGCTATCGAAGAATTTAAGCCAGACATTCATATTTGCGGGCATGTCCACGAAACTCAAGGTATAGAAGAAATGATTGGAAAAACCAGAGTAATTAATGTTGGAAAAAGCGGAAAGATAATCGAATTGTGAATGAAAAATGAATCAATACGACCCTAGACAAGTATTGTACGCTTTGGAAATGGCTGCTAAAGCCGGTTATTCTCAAGAGGGAATTGCTTTAGCTATTGCTAAAGACTGCGGCAAGGAAGCAGAACTGCGGGCGGAACTGGAAAAAAGAAAAGGAAGGAAATTCTTAGGGATATTTCGAATGCACGGAGAGCCTTTAGAAAGTATTTTGGAAAGAGTTTGTACGGCTAAGGATGAAACTAGGTGCATGGCTAAAGAAGGAACCTTGTATCTACCTAGAGATTTATCTGAAATGGATTTGGAGAACCTCCCTGGAAACTTAAGAGATGCGTACAAGCAAGCAGTTCCCGGCACACTGTTACACGTTGACGAATTAATGTGCGAACGAAGAGACAATGAAAAATTAAGAGGCTTAGGGTTCTACACTCCTGACGGAGCAGTTGATTCTATGGACGGAAAGACTCCTACTTTACGAA
>ERZ1292630.1034-Hain-H41-02um-R3-1034-length-28001-cov-8_pt1 | contig 28001 bp, 22 predicted proteins | sample MGYA00564408_ERZ1292630 | MGnify/ENA primary metagenome ERZ1292630 (study PRJEB36523, sample SAMEA6512641) | groundwater metagenome | collected 2019-01-08 | study: AquaDiva: Metagenomics assemblies of 32 groundwater samples
AAAAAAATATATAAAAGATTTATTTTTAAAATTTTTTTTTTTAAAAAAATAAAAAAAAAAAAATATATAATTAAAGTAAAAAAAAAAATTGCAAAAAATATTTTAAATAAAATATTTTTAAAAAAAAGTCAAAAAAAAAAAAAAAAAATTAACGATTTATAAAAAAAAAATAAATAATGCCTTTAAAAAATATTTAAAAACAATATTTTTCAAAATAAAAAAAATATTTTACAAAAAAAAATATAAATTTGAATATTATTTTCGACCAAAAAAACGTTCAAAATACAAAAACACTATAATGCGACATTTAAAGTTAGAAAAAAATAAAATTTTTTGGCCACATCAAATAAATTTTAAATTTTATATCGAGTATGATAAAAAAAAAATTTTAAATTTTCAAAATCTCCGTAATTTAACTAAAAATAAAATCGAATTTCAAAATATAGCTATAAAAAAAACCAAATATTTTTTTAATAATATAAAAAAATATATTTTTAATATGCAAAATCAAAAAATTTTTAATACTTTCATTTTTTCAACAATATTTTCCGCTTCTTTTATGGATAATTTTAAAATAAAATATAATTTAATTTCTTTATGGTTTTTAAAAAAACAAACACCTATTTTTCTTAACTTAAAAAAAAAAAAAAAATATATACAAAAAAATCAAATGAAAAATATATTAAAATATTTAAAAAAAAATATATATAAATTTAATAAATATCTTACTTATAAAAATAAAAAAAGAAATTCAATAAATTATTTTTTAGACATTAAAAAAAATAATTCAACACTAAAAAACTTTTTTAAAAAAATAAATACAATTACTTTAAAAAATAAAATACAACATGTACTTTCTACCATAATTAAGTTTATAAAAAAAACACAAAGTTCTTTAAGCTATAAAAAAAATTTTATACAAAATATACTTTTTTTTGAAGAAAATTTTAATACAACATTTTTGAAACAACATTGCTATATAGAAAATAAAAAGCAAAAAACATTTTCAAAATTTCAAATCTTTTTTTATTCCACTTCAAATAAAAAAGAATTAATAGTAAAAAAATATTATAAAAATTTCTTCGCAATTAATTTTTATAAAACAACTATAGAACAGTATGACGATTTAAAATATCTTGGAAAACATCATGTAATAATTCAAAATATTTTAAATTTCTATACACCTTTAATCAAAAAACTACCAATACCCTCTGGAGTAACTTTTAGAGAAGAGTCAGAAAAAAAAGGAAAAGATTATAGAGGAAAATATTACGTACAATTAGACAAGATAAAAAATTTTTTCGACTTTGTAAAAAAAAAAGTAACTCGTAAAAATTTATCCATGAAAGAAAAAACAACATATTACCCATTAATAAAACGGTTAATCGAAGATTATACTTTTTTATTAAAGTTAACACCATTTGCTCTTTATGAAAAAGAAAAAATGCAACAACTTATTTTGCAAGTTAAAATATGGAAAAAAGCGATGGAAAAGCATGTAATAAAAATTTTTGATAAATTCGGAATATTTTATAGTGTATCTGGAAAAAACAAAAATTTTAGACCTTTAATTAATATACAAACATGGAAAAAATATTGTATTCGAAAAAAACAGTATAGCCCTTTTATGAGAATTACTCCATATGAATTTTTAAATAAGCAAGAAGACGAAAAAAAACCCTATAGAAAATTTCTTTTTCCATACCATTTTCTTGAAAAAAATAATAAAATTGTATCAAGGTTTACATTTATTTTAAATTATTTTACAAAAACATTTAAAATTAATACACGAGTTAAAAAAGCTTTTAAAAAAATTGTACAATATTCATTATCCGCTGAAATAGAAAGTGTTCTTTTTTTTAAAAAAAAAATATTTTCCAATATGTATGATATTCGAGATAAACAAACACAATGTTTTAATATTTTTGAAAACTCCATTAGAAATTTTCTTAAAAATATATATTTATTTTCTAGTTTTGCTCTTGCTGATTTCTTTTTACAAAAAGGTATCGTTTTTTATAATTTGGATTTTTTAAATCCAATTATAAATCCGTATAGTATTATTCCAGATAATACATTAATAACATTTAATCCAAAATTTATGCGATATCCGATCTGTTTTGATTTCAAAAATTTTATAAAAAAATATAATATTAACAAAAAATTATGGATATTTAAAAATTTTTTATATAAAAATTATATTTTTTACAAAACACTTACACCATTGAAATTTTTTTTTGAGCCATTCAATACTTTAAAGGAAATGAGTTTAAGCCACAAACAAAGAAATAAAAATATTTTAACATTAAAATGGGAATTTTTAAAAAAAAAGAGCATAGCGAAGAAAAAGTTAAAAAAAAAAATAAGAAAAAATAAAATTTCACCAATTCTAGAAAAAATTGCTTTTTTAAAATTGTTTAATAAGTCTATTTTTGAAGATAAGAATGCTGCAATAAAAATACTACAAGAAAATAGTAAAAAAAATGTTTTAAAAACAAAAGCATTTTTACTGTATTACCCATTTTTAAAAAAATATTCCGGATATTCTCGAAATAATTCAGTTAAACTTTTTAAAAAGCTTAAATTTTTTAAAAATTTATATCGCTTTAGAAACAAAGTTAAAAATATAATAAAAATGCCTGTATTATATAAAGAGTCTGTTGGGTATATGCTTTCCCCACACAAAAAAGAAAAAATATTTAAATTATGGCGGTTACCTCTTTTTAAAAAAACTTTATTTAAAAAAGTACTAAATATTGAAAAAAAAAATTTTTTAAGTGCAAAAAAATTTAAAATAAGAACAAAATCTTTAAAATTTTTAATGTACTTTACAATAAAAAAATATTATCCAATTAAAAATATATTTTTTTATAAGAAAAAAATTTTTAAATCTTTTTTAAAAGAAATGAAAAATTTTCAAAAATTTTTTTCTTATAAAAAAATATATAAAAATTTTCAAAAACACTTTTTTGTAGATTTTTGGGAAGAGGAACAAAGTTCATTTTTGCAAATGGGGTATTCAAATTTTTTTTAAGCTTTGAGAGAAGTAGGATTCGAACCTACGTGTTTTTTAAAAAACAGTTTTACAAACTGTCACTTTCAGCCAACTCAGTCATTCTCTCATGATTTATTATACTGATTATAATAAAAAAAATTTTTATTTTATGGAATTAAATAGAAAAAGTTTCATACATAAATATATTAAAAATACTAATAATAATTTTTCTTTTTTAATACTTGGTTTAGGACATAAAACAAATATACAATATACAACTTTGTTGAAATTTTTAAATATAAAAAAATTTTGTTTATTTTTTGTAAAAACAAATATTGTTACAAAAATGTTGCAAAAAATTAACATTTTAAAGAGTTTTATGGCCTTATCAAGTTGTTTAGGATTTGGTTGTTTGTATAAACCATTGGAAAATTATATGGATATTTTAAAAATTATTGAAAACAAAACAACATTTTTTATTCTGTTTTTAATAAGAAATAAGTTAATATTAAATCAAATACGCGTTTTGCGTATTTTGTTTTATAAAACTTTATTTCTTTACGGATTTTCCCATATATTTTATAATCAAATGATTATAAAATATATTTTATTTTATTTTTAATTAGTTATCATGTTTTCTGTACATACACATGCCCTTGTTAAAGATAATTCTGGAGCACGAAAAGTACAATGTATTCGTATTTTGGGAACTTCAAATCCTAAACATGCATATTTAGGTAATTTCATTATCTGTAATGTTATAAAAAAAACAACACAAAGTCTTTTTAAAAAAAAAATTTTTCTAGCATTTGTTAATCAAACGAAAAAAAATACACGTCGACGCGGAAATTTTTATATACGTGGTACACAAAATACCGTAATTTTGTTATCTGAAGATATTAAATTTTTTAGTACACGTATTTACGGAAAAACACCTTTAGAATTTTTTCGATACAGAATTTCCAATTTTTGGTATTATATAAATGGTTTATTTTAAATGATTATATCCTTGGAACATAAAAAATGTGTATTTTCTTATATATTGTCAAAAAGAAAATCTATTCTTTTATATAGAATTCCACAAATAACACAAATAAAAATAGAATCATTTTTACGGAAAGATTGCGCAAATTTAATATGCTATGCTACCGGAAGCTTATTTATGCAATTAGGATTTTTACCATCAGTTAAACCGTTTGGACGTTTTTTTACTTTTGATTTAGCAATATCACAACATTTTGATGAATTTTTACTTAATTTTTTTTTCATATTTTTAAATTTTAAAAATATGTGCGTATTTCAATTTTTTAATTTAACACAAGGCGTTTTTGAAAGTATTGTAAAAAATTTTTTACATTTTTTTTTTATTAATAACGCGTATAATTCTTTTTCAACATGGAATTTAGATTTACCTTTAAAATTAAAAATACAAACAAATTCTGTTAATAAAAAATTTAAAAAACAAAGTATTTTCAATTATTTAAATTTTCAGGGGTTTATTTTTTTTAAAAGAATACGCCAATATTAAATGTTCAAACAATTTTTAACGTTAAATAATTTTTTAAAAAATGGACTTCATATTGGAATGCGGGCAACCAAATTAAATAATTACCAAAATAAATTTACTTTAGGTATTTTCAAATGCTTTACAGTTTTTAATTATCGTGGAATTTTTCTTGAAATTTTTCGTTTTTGGAATATTTTTTCTTTGATGTATCAACATCAACAAATTAAATATTTTTTAGAAAATTGTTTATCTCCGGAACTTTCAGAAATGTTTCCTGTATTAACTACAGAAAGTTTAAACAATTATTCTATTTTAAAAAATATTTCAAATGTTTACAGAGTGCCTACATTTTTAAATTTATTTAATTTAAGTATATTTACAAATACAAATATTTCGAAGATACAACAAGATCTTAAAAAACCTGGTAAAAATGTATTTTTATTAGAAAATTTTTTAAAAAATTTCGAAAAAGAAACAAATAATTTAACTGTGTTACTCTATTCAAAAAAAGTAAAAAATATTCAATTATATTCAAAAAGAAAAGTATTTTCTTTAAAAAAATTTGCATTTCTACCTTTTTTAAAAAAAGAAAATATTTTTCATGCAAATTTTTTAGATTCAGAAGAGTCTCCACAAAACATTCCATATAAATTTTTTGGCAATACTAAATTTTTAAGTACCATTTATTTTTTTTCTCAAATTTTTTTACAAACGCAAAATGTTGTCCGTTCGAACACAATCTCGTTTGAATAGTAAAGTAGAAACAAGAAAAATATTTTTTTTAATTATCCGTTTTTTACAAAAACAAAAATTGCCAAAAAATTTTAAACTTTCTTACCAAATTTTTTTAAATAAAATTATTAAAAAAAATTATTTTAGTCATAAGAAAAATATATGTTTAAACACAAAAAGAACAAAAGGAATTTATACTTTTTTAAGACTTGCACGTACACAAATAAAAGAACTATTTGCGACACGTGAACTTTTGGGATTTTTACGTTCCAGTTGGTAATGTTTACAAAAAAAATATATAAAATATTTTTATGCAAATTTAATGCTGCTTTAAAAACAAATACAACGTTTTTTTATTCTCCCGCAAATTTATTTGTAGAAGAATTTTTAAGCGTATTATCTAAAAATAATTTAATACAACAATATATTATTATTGAAAATAATGAACTTAATATTAAAAATGCGTTAGTATATCTTTATCCACAAAAATTACATTTTATTATTAATTTACAACAACGCAGTCATAAAAGCAATATTAAAAAAACATATAAAATTAACCTACATACCTTTTCTAAATATAAAAATATAAAATATCTTATTTCAACAGAAATTGGTTTAAAATTAGCAACAGAAGTACAAAATCGTGGTATTTATTTAGCAGCGCTATCCATATAAAACTTTATTATGTTAAGATTCAAATTTTTAGAAAAAAATCAAAAAAATTTAATTGGAATATCTATCCCTAAATATACAAAATTAACCGTTTTCAAAACAATATACAATTCTTTAACAAAAATAAAAATTTTAAAAAAAAATTTCTGTTTTTTTTTTAATATTCCATTATATGTTCAAACATATTATTTTGTTCAACAAAGTTTAATACAATTTGCTAGAATTTTTAATACACCAAAATTAAAAATGTGGCAAGGTATTTGTAATAGTACATTTGCAAATTCAATATTAGACATAACATACGGTTTTAAAATATATTTTAAAATTATTGGAATTGCGTATAAAATAATTCATGAGAAAAATATAGAAGCTATTTCTCTTTTTTTAGGAGCTACGCATAAAATAATGAAAAAATTACCATTTTTTACTACAATTAATATTATCGATAAAAAATCAAGACGATTTTTTTTAGAAGGGCCTTCTCGTCAAATACTTACTCAATTTGCGGCAATGTTATTATCAATAAAAAAAGTTAATATTTATTCCGGAAAAGGTTTAAAAGTCTATAACAGAAAATATATAAGAAAACAAGGAAAAAAAAAATTCGCATAAAATATTATTTTTTTATTAAATACATTTGTTTTATTATTGGAATATTTTTTTGTAACATTACGTTATTCGGGCTTCGCAATACGAAATAAAAAAGATTTTGTATTTTTATTTTTTTTTTTCTTTTTCGTGCCAACATATATTCAACTTTTAAAAAAAAAAAGAAAGCGTGCTTTACGTAAAACAAAAACACCTGCATTAAAAGGTTGTCCTCAAAAATGCGGTTTTATTTTAAGAATATCACGAGTTAAACCTAAAAAACCAAATTCAGCACAACGTAAAGTTGTAAAAATAAAATTATCAACAGACAAAATAGTTCTAGCATATTTACCTGGTATGAATTTCGAAATGTATCCACAAATGTATGCTACAATTTTATTAAGAGGGGGGCGTGTGCGAGATTTACCAGGAATTCATTATAAATTAATTCGCGGTGTTTTAGAGTTAGAGAGATTATTTTATAGACGTAACTCACGTTCTAAATATGGGGTACGTCGCGCAAGTACGGAAGTTATAAAATACCCAGAAAGATCTATGTTATATTTTACCTCTTCATTTATTTTTTTAAAAAGCTTATGGCCACATATTAAATTTTTTCGTGGGAAATATGTTCCAACTTTTAAATACGTTTAATATTCCTTTTAAAAAATATATTTTAAAAAATTTTATATATTTTAAAAATTTTACCCAAATAAAAAAAAATATGCATCTTTGTAAAAAAATATACGTTTCTAAAAAAATATGTATTTTACAGGGTATTAAAAAAAAAATGATAAAAACTTTCCTTAAAAAGGAATTTCTTTTTTTTAAAAATTTTTTTTTTAAGGAAAGTTTTTATCATTTGCGAAAGCTTTATCGTTTTTTACGTTTAAAAAAAAAACGAATATTTAAACAGAATTTTTATCGAAAAAATTTTTTTTTTTGTAACTTTTTTTTAAAAAATTTACAAAATAAGATTCAATACGGTTTTTTTAAAAAATATACAAAAAAAAGTTGGTTTAACCTTTTTTCACAATTTAATTTTACTTTTAATTCTACAATATATAAAAACTTTTTTAAAAACTTTTTTTATCATCATACACATAATTTTGGAGAAAAATTTTTTAAAATTTTTCGTATTTTTTTTAAATATCGTAATCAAAAAAAATTTGCATTAAAATATTACAAATTTTTTAATAGAATATTAATACACTATGTAGATAACCAATATCTACAACAAAATTTTATTTCTCCATTTTTTTTAACGATTAATTCATTTTCTGCAATAAGTAAATTTTTTGAAAAATATAGTTTCAGTTATGCTATTGTTTATAAAACGTTTAAAAAACGATCAAAAGATTTTGCCGGATATCTTGTTCTTCATTCAAAATTTCTTTTAAGTTTAAAATTTTTACGTTATTTTTTTATACAAAAAAATTATAATTTTCAGGATTTTATTTTAAAAGCAAACACAATTCAAAATTATATTTGGTTTATAAGTCATCAGCTTTTTTACAAAGATATACATAATTTTCAACAGTATAAACAGTTTTTAGTAAATATGGTATTTCAAAAACCATATAAAAAAATTTTACATAATACAAGTTTTCAAATAATTACATAAATAAAATAGCCTGTTTTATTTATATTTTTCGGGATATGACGCAGTGGCGAGCGTGTCTGTTTTGGGAACAGAAAGTCGTATGTTCGAATCATACTATCCCGATTTTTATAAGACGGTTAGCTTAGTTGGTAAAGCATTTCGTTTACACCGAAAGGATCAATGGTTCAAATCCATTACTGTCTATATTCATTAAACTTTTTTTAAAAATAATAAATTTTTATTATATTATAAAATATTTTAATAAAAATTTATAGTAAATATTTGTTTTTATTCTATTAAAAAAAAATTGCGGACATATATATATATATTATTTTTTTAATATAAAATTTTTTTACAAAATTAAATTTATACAAATGATAGAAAGCGCAAAATTAATTGGAGCAGGTTTAGCCACAATTTCTTTAGCAGGTTCCGGTGTAGGAATCGGTACAGTTTTTTCAGGATTAATGTTAGCTGTAGCACGTAATCCTTTTTTAATGAAACAATTATTTATTTATGCAATTTTAGGTTTTGCATTAACAGAAGCAATTGCACTATTTGGATTGATGATGGCATTTTTAATTATGTTTATTTAACATTTTAATTACCAAGGTAATGGAAAGTTAAATTTTCTATATTCTTGTGCTAAACTGACTGGAGAACTTTTGATAATTTTTAATGAATCATTAAAAAAAAGTTCATAAAATCCAGTTAATGGAAAATCTTTTCGTAAGGGATGTCCGGTAAAACCGTAATCGGTTAAAATTCGCCGTAAATCATTATTATTTTTAAATAAAATTCCAAACATATCCCAAGCTTCTCGTTCGAACCAAGATGCATTTTTAAAAATTTGTGTAATAGAACGTATTTGTATTTTTTGTGGTTTTAAAAAAATATTAATGCGTTGATTATACTTGATACTTAATAAAACATAGATAAGACTGATTCTAGGTGTTTTTCCTGGGAAATCAGCGCAAACAATATCTACCAAAATATTTGTTTGATAAAATATTGAATTTTTAAAAAATTTTAATATCTGTTCAATTGAAATTTTTTTATTTGGAAAAATTTCAAGATCATAAGTATTTAAAGCAATGAATAAAATTTGTTTGTTATGTCTTTTTTTAAAAGAGTTTAATATATTTTTTATTAGAAAATTCCTATTATTTAAAAAAAAAAATGTAGACGGATGGTTATTTATTTTGTTTAATGCATTAAAAAAGCGTAACAGTAAAAATTAAATTCGACGTGAATGTGCTCTACGCGTTCCATTATGTGTATTTGTAAAAAACATGTGAAACATGCGTAATCGTGTTAAAGAAAATATATTTTCTTTTTCTTTTTCAAAATTTTTAAGTCTTTTTTTTTTAAAATCATTATATTTTACTTTTAATAACCAATAAAATGCTTTAGGATTTATGTGTTTTAATAAATTACGAAAAGCAACGTGTGCGTATCTTTTTGAAATATTTATGAATGTTGCTCTAAATTGTTTTGTTTCGGTAAATTGCGTTATCGTTTCGAAAAAACGTTGAATAGAAAAAATTTTTGCAGTAATAGAGCGGCGTTTTAATGTTGGTTGTGCTTTTTTTATAAATGCTTGCGGTAGTTCAAAATCGGAATCATCTTCTTTTTTTATGTTTTTAAAAGTTTGATAATGTTTAATAAAAAAACCTAATGTTATCGAATGTACTACAAGATTTTGAAAATTTAAAATTTGCATAAAAAGATTGTTTTTTTTTTGTTTTAATGAAATTGAAAAAATTTTTGTATTTCTTATTGTTTTTGGTTGTTTACTTTTTTTTATAAAATTTTTTTTATAGTAAAAAAAAAATTTTTTATAATATTTATTTTTAATATATAATAATTTTTTTTTTACTATTTTAAACTTATGCATTTTTTTAAAAAAATGTGTATATTTTTTAAAAAAAAAAAAATTTCCAATTTTACTTTTTAATTTTTGTTTTTTTTTTTTTGAAAAAATGTGTTTTTTTTTATAATATTTTTTAAAACGTTTATTAAAAAAAATACGGCGGCGTTGTATATTAAACATTTTTATATTTTTGAAAGAAAATAAGTTATATTTTTTTTTAGATTTTTTTTGTTTTATTTTTATGAAACGAATAATAACTCTTCTAAAATTTTTTCGTTTAAATATTCGGATTTTTATTTTTAATAAAAATTTTTTTAACATTTTTTTTTTAAATTTTAAAATTTTTTTTATTAAAAAGGAGATTGTTTGTTTTATTTTTAAAAATAATAATTTTTTTAAAAAATTATTATTTTTATTTTTTTTTAATTTTAATTTTTTATAATATTTTTGTAAATATATTTTTTTTTTTATGTGTATTTTCATCCACGTTAAAAATATACGATTTTTGTTAAAAGTAGCAAATTTTGGTGTTTGTAATTTTAAATAAAAATTTTTTTTTAAAAATGGAAATCTTTTTTTTAAAATTTTTTTTAAAAACATAAACGTATGTTTAGTATATGTTAATTTTAAAAAATTTTCTTGAAAAACATTTTTAATTTTTTTAAAATTTTGAATAAATGTATTAATATTAGCACGATGTCTTTGTTGTAATAGCCAAGTTAAAAATGCAGGTTCGTTTTTTTTTAATAATTTTTCAACACGTTTTTTTATCTTAAATATTTTTTTTTTTTTTTTAATATTTGTATATTAAAGAGTTTTTTCAAGTTTTTTGTTATGATAAAAAATGAAATTTTTTTTTTTCTTTTATACGCATATTTTCTTTTTCGTAATACTTCTTCTTTTGTTATTGAAAAAGATTTTGTTAATTTTTTTATACAATAAAACAGTTTTTTCATAATATTAATTTTTAAAAATTTTTTTACTTTTAACAAATATTTTTTTAATAAAGATTTTACAGAAGTATGCAATTTATTGCGAAATTTATTTTTTTTATTTTTTATTTTTTGTTTTTTTGTTTTTAAAAATTTTTTTTTAAAAGCATAGATTATTTTTTCGTTATATTTCTTTATTTGTGTTATAATAAAACTGTGTAATAGAATGTTTATTTTTTCAAAAAAAGAAAATTTTATAAATGCGAAGCGTAGATCCTTTAACATTAAAGTTACATAAAAAAGAAAATTGGATAAATTTGATTACTTTTAATAATTTTTCTTTAGATTTTCAACGAATTTCTTACTTAAATATATTTCTTTATTTGTGTTATAATAAAACTGTGTAATAGAATGTTTATTTTTTCAAAAAAAGAAAATTTTATAAATGCGAAGCGTAGATCCTTTAACATTAAAGTTACATAAAAAAGAAAATTGGATAAATTTGATTACTTTTAATAATTTTTCTTTAGATTTTCAACGAATTTCTTACTTAAATAAAATTGTTAATTTTTACTTTACACCAAACAATAATTTTTTATCAAATTTAAAATCAATTGAATTAAAAAAAAAAATTTGTATTCAGGCCGATGTTACTAATTTCGAATTTTTTTATAACGGAAAACATACACTTTTTTTTGATGAATTTTTGTTTATGAAAAAAAATAATAGTTCTTTTTTTTTTTCTACCTTTTTTGAAAAAAATTTTAAAATACGTACTTTTGATTTTTTTTTACCTAGTAGAAATTTTTATAAAAAAATAATAACATCGCATTTTTTTGAAAAACAATATAAAAAAAAACTTTTATTTTTTTATAAAAAAAAAAACGAACTTTTTATAAAAAATTTTTTTTCAGCATCGATATTTTTTCACAAGAATATTTCGTTTGAAAAATTTCTTTCAAATTATGAAAATATTTTTAATCGAATGCAACATAACGGGAGCATGTATTTATATATTCATTTGATGTTTAGTACATTTTTTTTTTATAAAGCGCTTATGGAAATTTTTTTACAAAATACCTTACATAAACAAGTAATAATTCAACCAAAATTTTTTTTTGTCAAGTACCTTGGAATGCAGTATCGAAAATTTTTTTCTTCTTTTGTTAACACAAGTGTGTTTAGCGACGATGTAGTCCTTTCAAAAAAAAAAAAAAAAAGGATGAAAGCCAATAAAGGTCTTTTTACTGAGTTACTCATGTCGCTAGGTCTTGCTTTAGTATATAATCAACCAGAACTTTTTTTAAAAGGTATTATTAATTATTTAAATATAAGTACATCCCATAGTTTATTTTATCAATATTTAGAAGCTATTTTTGCTAGTTTAGGCTGTGAACATTATCGAAATATTCGTTTAACTTTTAGTGGTCGGTTTTTAGTAAGTCGTACGATGCGTGCACAACGAACAAACGTTTTTGCTGGACATGCCATTTCTGTTCAAAATTATTCAAAACAAATTTATTACGGAATTGGTACCGCTAAAACTTTTGCTGGCAGTATAAATGTGCGTCTTTGGTGGATTTGATTTTTGTGTATAAAAATCAGCAATATAAAGAAAAAAAAATTTTAAATTTTGAATCTTTTTCATTCTGTAAAAATTTCCACGTATAGTACAATTGTAAAAAATTTGAAAAAAAAACGAGACCCAAGGCTTAATTTTAAGAAAATGCATAAAGGACGTATTCATAGATTTGAATTTTCAAAAAAACGATTATATTTAAAATTTGGAACAATGGGTTTACGCGCAAAAAATTTTGGAAGACTTCGTGCTTTTCATTTAGAAGGTGTTCGTCGGTTATTATTTCGGTATGCAGGAAGGCGTTTACGCTTTTGGAACCGCAGTTTTTTGAAATATTTTTTAACTACAAAAGCTATTTCAATTAGAATGGGGCGCGGAAAAGGAACTTTAACAAGTACGGTAGCTCGGGTATCCGGTGGTTCTATTATTTTAGAATTTACTGGTGTTAGTTTAGAAATACTAAAAGATATTAAAAAACCGCTTTTAAATAAAATGAAAGTACCTTGTGAATTAATTTTAAGAAATACTTGTCTATAAATTTAATGCCAGGTCTATAGTTCAATTGGTAGAACGTTCCGCTCATGACGGATACTGCTGTAGGTTCAACTCCTACTAGACCTAAATTTATTGGTCCTAATGGTGAAATTGGTATACACGTTAAGTTTAGACCTTAATTTTTTGGGGGTTCGACTCCCTCTTAGGATAGTTATTTGTTTATTTTACTTGGGGATATAGTTTAATTTTGGTAAAACATGTATTTTGCATATACAAGAGCATCAGTTCGATTCTGATTATCTCCAAAAATTTCTTTCTATTGGTTTATAAGGCCGAAGACGGATTTGCACCGACATTTTCAAATTTGCAATTTGATACATTAGCTTATTATGTTATTCAGCTGATATTTCAGTTTTTTTAGTTATTTTTTTTTAATAACTATCCGGAAGTGGGGTTGAACCACCGACCTACAGATTTTCAGTCTGCCGCTCTACCACGCTGAGCTATCCGAATTTTTAAAATATAATTTTAAATACTTGTTAGTTTAAGAGCAGGGTAGTTTAATTTGGTAAAACACTAATCTCATGAGTTAGGGTTAAGAGTTCAAATCTCTTTCTTGCTACATATTTTTTTTCTTTTATTTTTGTTGATTTTTATACACAAAATTTAAAATATTTGTTGGTTCATAATTATTTTATAAGGTATTTTATTGGAGTATGGCCGATTTGGTTTAGGCACAGATTTTTGGTATCTGCTTAAGTAGGTTCGAATCCTGCTACTCCAGTACGATATTATCTAACATAAAAAAGAACAAGACTCGCCCCGTTTTACAGTTTAGTTAAATTTTTTTAAATTATAAGTATGGATTTTTCATTTTATAGAGAATATTTTGAAATTTATTTAATTGTGCGCGGACTTTGTTGGTTTTTACGAAGTATATCCGTAGATTTTGAAAACTTTTTTACAAAAATAAAAATTAATCTAACATTAATTTTACAAAAGGTAATACCTATTCAAATTCAAAACTTTTTTTTTAACACTAAAATTATTCGGGATATTATATTATTTTTTATCTTTATTTACTGGATAATTACTTACGAAAGAATTTAATACAAATACTATGCAAAATCTTTACGAAATAATTTTATTTATATTATTTTTTATGTATTTTTCATACAACAACTTTTGGCGTATTATCGCGCAAATCGCATTGCAAATTACAAAAATAAAAGAGTGCTTAAAAAATTTTAAGCTACAATTTCTTTCAACAAATTCTATTGTAATGAATACATTTTACATTTTTTTTTCATTACTTATATCTTTTAATCTTATATTATATTTTTTTTTTAATTTTTCAAAAATATGTGAATTAATCGGACAGTTAATTTTTTGTGTACCTATTATTTTAATACGGTTTCTTTTAAATACAAAAAATGTTCAAGAAAACGAGGACTCCGAAATTCATGAAAAAGATTATTTAATTTTTTTTTTCGATACCACAAATATTGATAAAGTTTTTAATAATATAGTTGTTTTTTTTATAGAAAAACCATTATTAGATATTTTTTTTTTACAATATCTTTGTATTTTTGGGCCATTGGTTGCAAGTATTTATAGTGGAATTTTTGGTCGTTTTTTAAATAAATTTTACGTAATACGTACAACGATATTTTATTTGTTTACTTCATTTATAATAGCATTAGATTATTTTTATAATTTTGAGATGTATAATTTAATTTTTGGAGATCAGAATTTATTTTTAACCGCAACGATGTTTAATTGGTTTCAGTATGGTGCGGAAATTTCATTTTATTTGTTATTTGACCATCTTTCTGTTTTAATGTTAATTGTTGTATTATTTGTTTCTTTTTTAGTACATATTTATTCGATAGATTATATGGCAGAAGATCCGCATTTTTTCCGTTTTTTTAGTTATTTAAGTGCTTTTACATTTTTTATGATATTTATGGTTGTTTCTTCTAATTTTGTTCAATTTTTTATTGGCTGGGAAGGTATTGGTGTATTTTCAATGCTTTTAGTAAATTTTTGGTATACGCGTATTCAAGCAAATAAAGCAGCATTAAAGGCGGTTCTTGTTAATCGTGTTGGGGATATTTTTTTATTGTTTGCGATGGGATTTTCTTTATATTTTTTTGATACTTTAAATTTTGATGTTTTACGTATTTTTTTTGAAGAAGAATCTAATTTAACATATTTATACAAAAATTATGAATTTTTATATAAAACAACAGATCTTTTTCGATTTTTTGCACTATCTTTATTAATTGCAAGTATGGTAAAATCTGCACAGATTGGTTTTTATATATGGTTGCCAGATGCTATGGAAGGACCGACGCCAGTATCTGCTTTATTACATGCGGCAACAATGGTAACTGCTGGAGTTTATTTATTATTACGTTTTTCTTTTATTTTTGAAATGTATGGAGATTTATTATTCATTCTAGGAATATTTTCTATGTTTACGAGTTTGTTTGCTGGTTTAGTAGCTTTATATCAATATGATATTAAAAAAATTATAGCATACTCGACATGTAGCCAATTAGCTTTAATGTTCGTAGCTATTAGTTTTTCAAAATATGCTATAGCCTTTTTTCATTTATTTACACACGCATGGTTTAAGGCTTTATTGTTTTTAACCGCAGGCGTTATTATTCATGCATTAAGAGGTGAACAAGATTTGCGGCGTATGGGTGGTTTATTAAAAATATTACCTTTTTCTGCATTAAGTTTGTTTTTTGGAACGTTAGCTATTATAGGTTTTCCAATGTTGAGTGGTTTTTATTCAAAAGAAACTATTTTGTTTTTTATGTTAACTAATGGAAATCAAAATTTTTTTTCTGAAAGCACACTTTTATTTGTTTTTTTTTTATTTACTTCATTATTAACGGCATTATATAGCTTTCGTTTATTTTTTTTAACATTTTTTAGAAAGCCGAATGGATTTAAATATTACTATTTTCATATACACAATGCTGGAAATGCAACATTATTTTCTTTAGGTATTTTATGTATATTAACATTGTTTTGTGGTTATTTTTTTAGCGATATTTTTTTAGGATATGGTTCAACGTATGGCGATCAGGTTTTTTCTTCGTTGTATTTAAATGAGCAGCAAATATTATTTGAATTTTTTCCATCTTTCTTAAAAAGATTTTTATTTTTAAGTAATTTGTTTTTATTTTTAATTTTTTTTCAAGTATTTAATGGCGTCTTAGAATATCAAAAACAGTTTTCTATTTTTTTTTTTTTTAGTCGATTTTTTTTTACGTTTTCTCAGTTTTTTCAAAGTCAAAAAATTAAGCTTTATCAGAATTGGCGTGCAAATTGGAAAAAACAAGATTTTTGGTTAAATTTTTTATGTTCATTTTCTGCTTTTGTATATTTATTTGCTGAATTTTCAACGGATAAATATTATATTAAAATTTCTAATGATTCTGTTAAACATTTGCAAAAAAATGATTGCATATGTGTTGATTGTGTTTTTAAAAAAGATAATGTACCTGTTTTTTTACCTATTTTTAATAAGCCACAAACAGTATATTCTTGGTATAATGGCTTTTTATTAAATAATATGTTAAATAAATTTTTATATTTAATAATAGAAAAAGGTCATTTTGTTTTTTCTATTGTTTTAGAAAGATTGTATATGACTTATTATGTGTATCATTTTTCATTTTTTAGATTCATTAGAAATTTAAATATTTTTTTAAAAAAATATTTAAATTTACAAAGAATTTATTTATTTTTTTTTTTATTTTTTTATCTAATTCTTTTTGTTGTGTATTTAAATTATGGTTTTAATGCATCATTTTATTTTTTAGATATTTTACAAGATATTAATGTCTAGTTATTTTAATAATTATTTTATAAAAAAAAATATTTCATGTTGTTTTTACACTTTATTTTATGCTTTGAGCAGTAAAACCAATACAAAAATAAAAGTACCTAAAAAAATTGTTAAATCTAAAAAAGAAAAAGTATTAACTGATAAAAATTTACTTGTTGATATGGGTGGTGATTCTACAGTATCTTGGGTTGCAAAACAACGTAAAAACTTAACGAAAGCGGAATTAAAAGAATTAAAGCTTTTAAAAAATAAATATATTGAAAAAGAAGAAGAGCGTGATAAGCTTTTATACGGTGAGGATGTAGAAACATATGAAAGCTTTTCTGAAAAAGATATTCCGGAAGCAGAGTTAATTATGCGAATATTGGAAAAACGAACTAATCCAGCAATGCCAACACCAGCTATCGATGCTGTTTTAAATTCTGAAGAACCTATTCCTTTTGTAGCGGAAGTAGAGGTTCCTTCTTTAGTTATAACAGCGCCAGAATATTCTGGAAAAATTCCTTTTCGCGAAGATCAAGAAGGTCCTGATGAAGAGGATTTTGGTGAAGCTTTGGATTTAGACGCTGCTTATCAGGTAGTAAAAGAAATGCCAGGTGTTGAAGGTGTTTTACATAAAAAAGTTATCGAAGAAATTAAATCGGAATTTAGAGAACATAAAGCTGTTGAGGATGCTATTAAATTTAAAGAAGTTCTCCGAAAAAATTTGGTTGAGGATGATGCTATTTTAGCGAGTAATTATTATAATGCTTTAAAGGATTATAAGAATATGCAATTGGAAATTTCTGGACAAAAGAAAGATATACTAGAACAGGAAGTTAAGTTATTACAACAGAAAGAAGCGCTTGCTGTATTGGAAAATAAATTATTGAAGATAAAAAGTGAAGCTACAATGATGTATACTCTTATTGAAGAAATAAGACATACACGGAATAGTGATTTTTTTTTTGGACTATCAAAAATATCGGATGCGGATTTGGCAGAGGTTGCAAGTACAAAATCATCTGCAGAGCTTCCTACGACTACAATTTTAGAAATTCCTGGTCCGGTTCCTACTAATATAAAAACTATTGAAAAAAAGCGTGGAAGACCGCGTAAAAATAAAGTTAAGGATATTGCAGGAAAACGTGGTCGTAAACCAGGTAAAAAAGATGATAAGCCTGAGGAAAAAAAAAATGTTATAATTGAAAAGATTATAGTTGATAAAAAAAAAGAAGAAAAGATTGTTCCTATTAAAAAAAAAAAAATAAAAAAATTAGGAAAATCAATAAAATTAAAACATAAACGTAAAGTGGGTAAAGCTCGTAAAATAAAAACTAATTCTATGAAAAAACCATCAAAAATTTTTAAATCTGTTTTGGAAAATTTTGGTATTATTCAATCTTGTGGAGATGGTATTGCGAAAATTTATGGGTTGTTTGGGGTTTCTGCAGGCGAATTTATTTTTGTTACAACTTCTTTTGGTATATTACGTGCAATGGTTTTAAATTTAGAACATCAACGTGTTGGTGCTGTTATTTTTGGTAATGATCGCGATGTTCGTGATGGTGCTATTGTGTATCGTACTTACAGTATAGCTAGTTTAACAGTGGGTACCTTTTTGTTAGGTCGTGTTGTTGATGCTTTGGGTATTCCTATTGACGGTAAGGGTACTTTATTAAAAGGAACAAAAAGCTTTTTGGAAAAAAAAGCTCCTGGAATTATTTTACGTCAATCAGTTGTAGAGTCTTTGTATACAGGCATTGTTGCTGTAGATAGTTTAATTCCTATTGGTCGTGGTCAACGTGAATTAATTATTGGTGATCGACAGACTGGTAAAACGGCTATTGCGATTGATACTATGATAAATCAGTCTTATTTAAATAAAAATTTATTAACAGATGAAGCTTTAGTTTCAATTTATGTTGCAATCGGACAAAAACAATCTAGTGCTGCGCAAATTATGCGTATTTTAGAAGAATTTGGAGCATTAAAAAACACTGTAATAGTTTTATCTACATCTGCGAATTCAGCGGCTTTGCAATATTTGGCACCATATACGGGATGTACCATTGGTGAGTTTTTTCGTGATAATGGAAGACATGCTGTTATTTTTTATGATGATTTAAGTAAGCATTCAACCGCATATCGTCAAATGTCTTTATTGTTAAGACGTCCTCCTGGTCGCGAAGCTTATCCTGGAGATGTTTTTTATCTACATTCTCGCTTGCTTGAACGGGCTGCAAAAATGCATAAATCTGTTGGTGGTGGTTCTTTAACCGCATTACCTGTTGTTGAGACATTAGTTGGTGATGTTTCTGCGTATATTCCAACCAATGTTATTTCTATTACTGATGGTCAAATTTTTTTAGAAACTGATTTATTTTTTAAAGGTGTTCAACCAGCGGTTAATGTTGGTTTATCCGTTAGTCGTGTTGGTTCTGCAGCACAAATAAAAGCTATGAAACAGGTATCAGGTTCATTGAAATTAGAATTAGCTCAATATCGTGAAGTAGAAGCTTTTGCGCAGTTTGGTTCTGATTTAGATCCAGCGACACAAATTTTAATTAATCGAGGTGTTCGTTATGTTGAAATGTTAAAGCAAGCACAATATACTCCAATGAGTGTTTCAAATCAAATTTGTACCTTATTTGCGGGTACTGCAGGTTTTTTAGAAACGTTATCTGTTGGTAGTATTCGTTCTTTTTTGGCGTATTTGCGAGAAAGTGCAAATACAGTAACTTCGAAATTATATCCTGTAGTTACACAAATTGTAGATTTAAAAGAAATTACAAAAGAATTACGTGCTGAATTATTTAATAATGTTTTAGCAGAAAAATCTGACTTTTTATCTAGAAGCTAATGGTTGTCCAATTTCCCCGATTATTTTTTAATTTTTTCGTTTTTACGCAAGAGAATAATAATGGAAAAAAATCGTTTTTACAAATGATTTTTGTTTTTTTTGAAACTTTGTGTTTTTATGAAGTAATTTCGTTACTTGTGGTTTTTTGTATTTTTATTTTATTTTTTTTTGCAATTTTTTTTTCTATTCGTTTAATTTTTGCTAAAAGTACAATTTGGGCTTTAGGATATTTTTCGGCTTTTTTATTGACATTGTTTTTTAGTTTGTTTTTATTAGGTTTAGATTATATTAGTTTAGTTTTTCTTATAATTTATGTGGGTGGTGTAGCTGTTTTGTTTCTTTTTGGTATTTTTTTAATGAATGGTTATGAGTTAGTGTTACGTCATGAAAAAAAAAATTCTTCGCAATTTTTTTTTTTTGTAATTTTTTTATTTTTTATTTTTGTATTTTTATTTTTTTATTGTGTAGATCATAAAGGTATGTTAAATTTTTATGAACTGTATTCTGTAGCAAATACTTCAGAAACTTTTTTAGTTGATTTAAATACTGGGTTTATGTTAGAAAAATTTGCATATTATGAAATGCTTTCTATGCGTTCCATGGATTTTTTTATGGTTGCATTTTTTTTATATGAGTATTGTGGATTTGTTGTATTGATTTGGGGGTTTATGTTACTTTGGGTATTGTTTATTTTAAATGATTTAGTATATTTTTTTCCTGCGGGTATGCGGGAGCTTTTAGTAGGCTATAATATTTATCTACGTAATATAAGTTATTTTTCATTATTGTCGGATAAACCTTCATTTGATATTCAAGTTAAAAATTTTATTATTTTTATGAAAATAGTTGTGTATTTATTTTTAGGTTTTTTAGTAAATTTAGTTTTATTTGTGGATTCTATTATGACTGATACTGTAATACCTTATACTTTTTTTACTTTTTTAATATTTGTTACGGTATATGTATTATCTTTTGAAGAGCTTTTAACAAAACGATTTAAATATTTTTGGTTCTTTATATACTTTATATTAACAACCGTATTTATTGGTTTTTTATTTTTTTTTGTAAAATCTAAAAGTAAATTTGAATTGTGGTATCTTCGAGTAAGAAGAAAAAGAAAATTTAAAAAAATTGTTTATTTAAAAAAAGTTTGGGTTAGAAAACTTTATTGTTTTTATCATTTTTTAGCTTGTTTACAATATAATTATGCAAACAAAATTGAGAGATTTATTCAAATGAATCCAAATGGTTTTCGTTTTTTTTTTGAAAACCTTACTGGACAACTTACAGATTCTTCTTTAATTTTTGCAAAAAAATATATTTCTGGATTTTTTGAAAAAGGAACTATATTTTGGTGGACTTTTAATATGTTACTTTGTGTTGTATTTTGTATTTTATATTCTTTGCCTACTTTTGGTAAAATTTTTTTTTTTGCAGATCTTTTAAATATTATGTTGGACGTTTGCTGGAATTTTTTGCTTTTTTATTGTTTAATATTTGGTTTATATATTTTACGTAATATTGTTTATAAAAGTTATGTTGGTTTACAGAGTTCTGAAATATTTTGTTGGCGGATTACTTTAAAAATTTTTATTAAGGTTATTGTACATAACGTATTTGTTTCTTTTTTATTAATTTTGTTTACGTTACTTTCCGGAGTATTTTACGGGTATTTTTTGGATGCTTCTTTTTTAAAACAGGAAATTATTGTTTTTTATGATTATTATAATTATCTTTTTGTAAAGTATTATACATTATATGTTCCTGTATTGGTGATATATGTTCCGGTTGTATTATTGTTTTTTTTACTTATTTTTTTTGGAATTGGATATTTTTATTTAAGATTGTTGAAAAATGATTTTTATTTAAATAGACTTTCTATTGTACATTTAGAGTTTGGGTTTGCGCGTGTATATACAACAATTCAAATCTGTATTTTATTCTTTCAAGGAATTTTATTTTTTTGTCTTTTAAATTTATATAATGTTTATACAAATGCAAAACGTATAACAAATGCTGCACTTAGTGGGGTACCTGCGGAGTTACGCGAATTAATACCTTTAAAATCTGATTTTTATTTTGTATTGCGTTTACATGAAAAAGTAATATATTATGGTAAAAATTTTTATTTATTTAATGTTTCTTGGAATTTTGATTTATTATCCATATTATTAGTTGGATTAACTATTATAATTTTTACATTATGTTTTATTTATAATATATCACAACAAAAAATATTTGAAATTGATGTTTTGTTTTTTCAAATTTTTTTGTATTTTTTCTTGGAAATTATTTTGATTTTTTTTTTTTTTACGGATAATTTGTTGATTTTTTATGCAACTTTTGAATTTTCTTTGTTGCCGACATTTATTTTAATTTGGTTTTTTGGTAAACGTTCTAGAAGAATTTTTGCTGGATATTCTTTTATTTTTTATACTTTTATGGGTTCTGCTTTATTTTTGGTCGTTTTGATTTTTATTTATTATAGATTTAGTACATTTGATATTTCAACTTTAACGTTTTTGTGTCGAAAGGAATCTATTTCATTTCAAAAATTTTGTTGGTTTGCAACGTTTTTAGCGTTTGCTGTTAAAATTCCGTTAGTACCGTTACATTCGTGGTTGCCTGAAACGCATGTAGAAGCACCGACGGCAGTTTCGGTTATTTTAGCTGCAATTTTATTAAAACTGGGGTTATACGGTTTGGTTAGAATTACTATTCCATTATTTCCAGAAGGTACCTTAGCGTACTCAAATTATGTTTTAATGTTATCTGTGGTTGGTTTATTATATGCAACGATTATTTGTTTTTATCAGATTGATATAAAAAAAATAGTTGCATATTCTTCTGTTGCACATATGAGTGGTGCGGTACTGGCATTATTTTTAGGTACTAAATTATCTATATTATCTTTTTATATAATGATTTTTAGTCATGCTATTATTAGTTCTGCTTTGTTTTTTTTAATTGGGTGTTTGTATGATAGATATTCTACGCGTTTAATTAAGGATTTTGGTGGACTTGCAAGAGTTTTACCTAATTTTAGTTTTTTTTTTTTTTTTTTTTTTTTTGCAAATGTTTGTTTACCGGGTACTCCAAATTTTTGGAGCGAATTTTATTTAATAACTTCTTTATATTCGTTATCGTTTAATGGGTTTTTTTCTTTATTTTTTAAAATTTTTTTGATTGTTTTATTTTTAACCGGTGTTTATAGTTTAGTTAATTTAGTAAAAATTTTATTTGGTGAAATAAAATTTTTAAAAACTTTTTATAAGGATTTATCTTTTTATGAAATCGTGCCTTTATTATTTTTATTTATTTGTTCTATATTTTTGGGATTATTTCCAGATACTTTTTATGGATTACTTATGCCTAACGTTTTGGAAACTTTGTATTATTTTAAAAATGTTTAAAATAGCTAATTTTTTTAGTGTGTAATTTAATTTTTTTTTGTTATTAAAATGGCTTGTTTGGTGGAATTGGTAGACACGATAGCCTTAAAAGTTATTACTGTAAAGTGTGCGGGTTCGAGTCCTGTAACAAGTATTTTTTGTAATCGGCGTATGTGGCTGATTGGTTAAAGCAGCAATTTGTGGTATTGTATTATGTAGGTTCGAATCCTATCATGCGCCAATTATATTATATACATAAAGCGAGCGTATAGTTCAGTGGTAGAACAGTGAGCTTTTAACTCAATTGTCTTGGGTTCAATTCCCAATACGCTTACTTCGGTAATAATAAAGATAAAGTCTCTTTCGTCTAGTCTGGCTGAGGACAGTGCCTTTTCATGGCATAAACGTGGGTTCAAATCCCGCAAGAGATATTTTTAAATGAAATATATCTCTGATAGCTCAATTGGTAGAGCGTATAGCTGTTAACTATATGGTTATTGGTTCAAGTCCGATTCAGAGAGTTTATATTGTAAACGTGGGTTTAAATTTTGTAACTGTTATGAAAATTTGTTTAGATAAACTGTTTGTTATTAAGCAGTCTACTTAGGTTGCAAGTTTTTATCTTATTATTTTTTGTATTTATTCTTACGAGCCTTTATGGTGAAATTGGTAGACACGGTAATTTCAAAAATTAACGGTTGTTGGTTCGAGTCCAACTAAAGGTAATTATAAAAATGCGGAGGTACGTTAAATGGCAAACTACCGGTCTCATTAGCCGGTTATTTAGGTTCGAGACCTAATCTCCGTCCTTTTTAAATAGGAAATACAGTTTTGTACTACATTATTCTAAAAAGGATGTGGACTTAACTACAAAAATTGGCTACTAATATAATGGGTAGTATTTTTTAAATGCTGTATATTTGCAAAAAAAAATAAAAAAAAATTATGAATATGCCGAATAAAACTATGAAAAAAAAGAAAAAAATTTTTTTACAAACGCAAAAACATCCATTTCATATATTAGATAGTAGTCCTTTGCCATTTATGGTAAGTCTTTGTGTTTTAATTTTAGCATTAGGTTTTGTAGAATATATGCATTTTTCTGCTAGTTTAAATTTTATTGTTGGTTTAGTTTTATTAATTTGCGTATCTTTTATGTGGTTTTTTGATGTTATTAAAGAAGGCACGTTTGGGGGGTATCATACATCTCCTGTAGTTGAAAATTTACGTTTAGGTTTTATGCTTTTTGTTTTAACAGAAGTTGCGTTTTTTGCATCATTTTTTTGGTCGTTTTTTCATTTTAGTTTAGCTCCTAGTATTTTTATTGGTATGCAGTGGCCACCGGTAGGGATCACATTAATTAATCCGATGGAATTACCTTTAGTTAATACGATAATATTATTATATTCGAGTTATTTAGTAACGCTTTCTCATGAGAGTATGATAAATCATTCTTGGCGTTCTTCGCAGAAAACATTACTTTTGGCAATTTTATGTGGTATTTTGTTTTTTTGTGTTCAAGGATATGAATACGTGGAGTCTCCTTTTTCGATAAATGATAGTGTGTATGGTTCGATTTTTTATATTTTGACAGGTTGTCATGGTTTGCATGTTTTAATAGGAACTATTTTTTTAACTGTTTGTTTTGTTCGAAATGAATTAAAACATTTTACGTGCGATCATCATGTTGGCTTTGAAGCTGCAGCAATTTATTGGCATTTTGTTGATGTTGTTTGGATTTTTGTTTATATTTTTGTGTATTGTTGGTCTGCTGGAGATACTTTTGCGTTAGCAATTTATAATTTTTTTTCAGTTGATTTTAGCGATTTTTTTACAATTAAATATTTACATTAATATTAAAAAATTTATTATATTTTGGATTTTGTTATTTTAAAATAATAAATTAAGTTTTTAAAAGTTTTATTTTAAATGTTGAATAAAATTGAAAGAGTTATTTAACGTTTAATAAAAATTTTTGTGCATGCAAAAAAGTTTTTAATAAAGATTTATATTAAAAAATTGAAAATATATATATTAATGTTGAATCAAAAATTTCAAATATTTTTTTATAGATGGGTTTGTTCTACTAATCATAAAGATATTGGAACATTATATTTACTTTTTGGTACTATTTCTGGTGTTATTGGATCCTGGTTGTCTTATTTTATACGGGACCAATTGTATTCTCCAGGAAATACTGTTTTACAAACAAATTATCAGTTATACAATGTGATGATTACGGCGCACGCACTTGTTATGATTTTTTTTTTAATTATGCCTATTTTAATTGGTTGTTTTGGAAATTGGATGGTTCCTGTTATGTTGGGTGCACCGGATATGGCATTTGCGCGTTTGAATAATTTAAGTTTTTGGTTATTACCTGTATCCTTGTTTTTATTGGTATTGTCGATGTTTGCTGAAGTTGGCGTTGGTGCTGGTTGGACCGTGTATCCTCCTTTAAGTCATATAATGACTAGTCCTGGTCCTGCTGTAGATTTAGCTATTTTAAGTTTACATATTGCTGGAGTATCGTCTTTGGCTGGTGCTATAAATTTTGTTGTTACAATAGTTGGTATGCGTGCTTGTGGTATGTCTGCGGATCGTTTGCCATTGTTTTGTTGGTCTGTTTTGGTTACTGCGATTTTATTAATTTTATCGTTACCTGTTTTTGCTGGCGGAATTACTATGTTATTAACAGATAGAAATTTTAATACTGTTTTTTATGTACCTGAGTGCGGTGGTGATCCGGTATTATTTCAGCATTTGTTTTGGTTTTTTGGACATCCTGAAGTTTATGTTTTAATTTTACCTGCATTTGGTATTGTTAGTCATGTTGTTTCTGTTTTTTCGAGTAAAGAGATTTTTGGTTATATAGGTATGGTATGTGCAATGTGTACAATTGGATTTTTAGGTTTTATTGTATGGGCACATCATATGTACACCGTTGGTCTAGATGTTGATACTCGTGCGTATTTTACCGGAGCTACTATGATAATTGCTGTTCCAACTGGAATTAAAATTTTTAGTTGGTTAGCGACAATGTGGGGGGGGTTATTGAATTTTACCGTTCCAATGCAATTTGCTATTGGTTTTATTTTTTTATTTGTTTGTGGAGGTTTATCTGGTATTGTTTTATCAAATGCTGCATTAGATATTGCGTTACATGACACTTATTATGTTGTTGGTCATTTTCATTATGTTTTATCTATGGGTGCTGTTTTTGGCGTTTTTTGTGGATTTTATTATTGGTTTCCAAAAATGTTTGCGGTGTATTTATGTGAAATCATTGCTTTAAATTTGTATCGTGTTTTTTTTATTGGAGTAAATGTTACATTTTTTCCAATGCATTTTTTAGGATTATCTGGTATGCCACGTCGAATTCCAGATTATATTGATTCATTAAGTTATTTTAATAATTTAGCAACCTTGGGTTCTTTAATTTCTTTTGTAGCTTCTGCTTTTTTTATTTTTTTTGTGGCATTTGCTTTAATTGAGCAACGATACATACCGGTTTTAGATTCTTGGAATACACAAACTGTTGAGGTTGTAAATACTCGTCGAAATTTTGTTGTTTCTTCGCAAGTTTTAGCGGCAATTATTCGTGGTTTAGTTTTTAATATAAGAAGAGTAAATCGTCGTCGTTATCATGCTGCGGCGGGTCGTATTATATTCAAACATTTCAATAATGTTGTACTTACAAGTACATTTGTGAAAAAAATGGTTATATATTTGCGAAAATGTGGATCTGTTTTTGATATTATGTTATTAGATGATTATTATGATAGACGTATTATTAGTACATTGTTTCGCGTAAAACCTATAAAATTTTTTGTAACAAAAAAAAATGTTTTAAAAAAAAAAAAAAGAATTAAAAAAATTAAAAAAAGATTTAAAAAATATATGGAGTCTATTATTGTTTTATTTGCGGATATTCCGCATGAAAAACAATTAAGTTTCCAGGATCCAGCTACTCCAGTAATGGAAGGTATTATTTTTTTTCATAATGAGTTAATGGGTTTATTAATATTTATTTTAATTTTTGTTACTTGGATGTTGTTTATTATTGTTGTACAATTTGGGCAATATTATAGATCCGGTAATTTATTTTTAAACAGTGCTAGATTTTATTATTTTATGTTTAAAGTTTGGGGTCGCTTTACTGATTATGTTTTACATGATAGTTTATTATTAACATATTTTGCTTGGTTAGAAAAATGTACGGAGGCTAAATGGGAACGTATTGTTTCTTATCGTCGTCGTCGTCGGTTTTTAATGCGTTTCGAGAATCGTCGTAAATATATTCGTGCAACTTTTGCATCGAAAATTAGTCAACATGTTTTATTAGAAATTATTTGGACTTTAATTCCATGTGGTTTTATTTTATTAATAATGTTTCCATCTTTTGCTTTATTATATGGTATAGATGAAATTGTAATTCCTATGATTACTATAAAAATTTATGGATATCAGTGGTATTGGAATTATCAGCATATAAATTATTTAGAATCTTTTGGTGAAAATATAAGAACTGATTATATTAGTACTATGGTTCCGGATGAATATTTGGAATTTGGGCAGTTTCGATTACTTACTGTGGATGAACCGTTGTATATGCCAATCGGTGTACATGTGCGTTTGCTTGTTGGTAGTATGGATGTAATTCATAGTTTTGCTGTACCTTCTTTTGGTATAAAAAATGATGCAATTCCTGGTCGTTTGACACAGGCTTTTGTTTTTATTAAGCGTGCTGGAATTTTTTATGGGCAATGTTCTGAGCTATGTGGTGTTCGCCACGCGTTTATGCCTATTGAGGTATATGGAATTAGTTTTGAAGATTATGATAATTTTTTCGTTAATAAATTTTTTCGTTTAACTAACTTGAATGAAAATGCATTGTCGTATGAATTTCTTTAAAATTTTATT
>ERZ1292630.1035-Hain-H41-02um-R3-1035-length-27992-cov-5_pt1 | contig 27992 bp, 24 predicted proteins | sample MGYA00564408_ERZ1292630 | MGnify/ENA primary metagenome ERZ1292630 (study PRJEB36523, sample SAMEA6512641) | groundwater metagenome | collected 2019-01-08 | study: AquaDiva: Metagenomics assemblies of 32 groundwater samples
TAACGCATCGACCCCCAGGTTCTCGTTTGAGCCCGTTTCAACGGGCTTCCAATCCGCGCGAAAAGAGAAGTTAGCGTAGTATTAACTCGACTCGGTGCGCGGTCGCAACAACGTCGATCGTTCGGTTGAACACGGACTGCGAGCGACCTGGACACAGGACCGCCGTAACGATATGGTAACAAATTCGCCCGACTCATCCTCGGTGCCGCTTGACATCGTAGCGACCCGGATGATACCAGTTCCGCTTCTTTCCGAAGTTTTCTAACCCGCCCGGTGGCGAACCGACCCGGGCGTGCGACTCATGAGGACAGGACGCCGGCGATGATCCGTGTAAGCAACCTTACGAAGCGTTACGGCTCGTTTCTGGCGGTGGACGACATCTCCTTCGAGGTGGAATGCGGCGGCGTCGTCGGGTTCCTCGGCCCCAACGGAGCGGGAAAGACCACCACCATCCGCATCCTCGCCTGCTATATGCCGGCGACGAACGGGTCGGCCGCCATCGCGGGGTTCGACTGTTTTTCACAGTCCATGCAGGTGCGCCGGCGTATAGGGTACCTGCCCGAATCCACGCCGCTCTATCCCGAAATGCGCGTCCGCGAATACCTCAACTACCGTGGTAAGCTGCGCGGCATGTCGCGCGGCGAGCGCGAAGCGGCCATCCGCCGCGTCGCGGATCGCTGCTGGCTCGGCGAGTTCATCGATCGTCCGATCGGCCAACTGTCCAAGGGTATGCGCCAGCGCGCGGGTCTGGCCGACGCGATCATGCACGATCCCGAAGTGCTCATTCTCGACGAGCCGACGATCGGCCTGGACCCCAATCAGATCCGCGAAACACGCGGACTTATACGCAATCTGGGCGAGCACCACACGGTGCTGCTTTGCTCGCACATTCTGCCCGAGGTCGAACAGGTCTGCAGCCGGACGATCATCATCGCCTTGGGGCAGGTGGTGGCCACCGGTTCGCCGCAGGAACTGCGCAATCGCTTCGGGTCGCAGGGTCGCGTGGTGGCGGAGCTTCGCGGTCCGCAGCCGGAAGTGGAGGCCGGCGCCAGGTCGCTGAAGGGCGTGCGAAAGGTGGAGGCAAGCGCCGGCGACGGATGGGTCCGCCTCTCGATCGACGCTCCGCCGGAAGTGGATGTGCGTGAGGAACTTTTCCGGATGACGACCGCGAAGGGATGGGCGCTCCGCGAGCTGCGCCGCGAAGGCGCGACGCTGGAGGACTTCTTCGTCAAAGTGACGGCGGAACAGGCAACGAGGAAAATGTAGAAGAGAGAAATGAGAAGACTGAATGGACTGCGTGGGGCCGTTCGGCATCGCTTTCCCTGTCCGACCGTGCAGTTCTTCTCTCTTCATATTTCCAACTTCAGTCTTCCTCCGCAGGAGGCGTCTATGAGTAATGTCGGGACGGTGGCCGGACGCGAGTTGGGAGCGTACTTCCTCTCGCCCATCGCCTACGCGGTGAACGCGGTTTTCCTGTTCGCCTGCGGGATGGCGTTCGGGCTGGGAACCTTTTTCAACGGCGGCGAGGCCTCGCTGCGTTCGATGTTCGAGTTCTGGATCGTGCTGATCCTCGTGTTCGTACTGCCCATGCTTACCATGCGGCTGGTCTCCGACGAGTTGCGGACGGGAACCATCGAGACGTTGATGACCGTGCCGGTCACGGAGACGGACATCGTTCTGGGCAAGTTCCTCGGGGCGTTCGCGTTCTTCCTGATTCTGCTCGTCGCCATCCTTCTCTATCCACTCCTTCTGTCGATGTACGGTTCGATCGACCTCAAGCTGCTGCTCTGCCACTACATCGGCCTCGTGCTGCTCGGCGCGTTGTACATCGCCGTCGGATTGTTCTTCAGCGCGTGTACCAAACATCAGGTGATCGCCGTGCTCATCAGCTTTGTGCTCCTGGCCCTGATGACCTTTGCGTCACACGCGCTGGCGCAGCTCGTCGAGGGCTGGCCCCGCGTGATCCTGCAACAGATTTCCGTGCGGACGCATTTCAGCGAGTTTGTCCGCGGGATGCTCGACCTCAACCACGTGGTGTTTTTCCTGACGACGACGGGCTTCTTCCTTTTCCTGACGGTCAAGCGACTGGAGATGCGGCGATGGTAGCGCAGGGTGGAAACGCCAACGCGACGAGAGTGACCGGCGGCAGACGCGTGCTCGTCGGGGCCAATGTCACGCTGATGGTCGTGCTCGCGCTGGGAATCACGGTCGTATGCCAGTTGTTGGCCTACAGCTATCCGGTCCGTCGGGACATGACCTCGACCGGCGTGAACAGCCTCACGCCGAGCACCGAAAAGCTCCTTCGCGAGCTCGACAAAAACATCCGGCTTACGTCACTCTGCTTTGAGACCGACCGCGAGGAAGCGGATCAACCCCGATACCGCGAGGCCGTGCGCAACGTGCTCGCCCTGTACGAATCAACCCACCGATCGAAGATCAGCGCGGACTGGATCAACCCCCTCAAGGACCATCAGAAGCTTCAGGATTTGTCCTCGCGCCTGCGGCAAAAGGCGGCGTTCAAGGAGGGAATCGAGACCTACAAAGCCCGCGTCGACGCGTTCAAAAACGAACTGGACGCCAGGCTCCAGACCCTCTTGCAGAGCGAGGTCGATGCGGCCTCATCCGCCGCCGCGGGCATCGAACGCTCCGCAACCCCGACCGCCGTCGCGCAGGTCGAGGAGTTGCTGCGCCGACTGACGGCCGAACTCCAGATCACGCGCGAACAGGCTGAGACGCTCACCAATCCCACGAATCCACAACTCGCCGCGGCGATCAACGATCTGCGGATGCTGTATCCCAAGATCAGCCGATCGCTCAAGGAGATTTCCAAGTTCGCTTCGGTGGAACTGACGCGGAACCCGAACCTGCCCGCGGCCCAGGCCGCCTTCCTTCGCGACGCGGGAAACCGATACGCCGAAGTCGTGGCCGCCGTCGAAGGCGAGACCACGAAACTCGGCGAACTGAAGCCGCTCGAGATCGACGATCTGCTCTCGCGTTTGCAGCCGACGGCCAATGCCATCGTGCTCGAAACGGACGACGACGCGGCCGTCGTGGACTTTTCGTCGATCTGGCCGCCGATCGACCCCAATGCGGGCGCGCGGGCCCCATTCACCAAGCGAGCCTTCAAGGGCGAGGAGCAGTTGACCGCCGCGATCCTGCGGGCGACGCACAAGGAGCAAACCGCGATCGTCTTCGTCCGCTACGGCGGGCAGCCGCTCTTCATGGGCGGCTTCATGCCCAATCAACCGCCCGCGCCTTATACAATGATGAAGCAGCAGCTTGAGGACGTGAACTTCGTCGTCGCCGATTGGGACCTCAAGACCAAGGACACGCCGCCGGAAATCGAACCGCCGCCGACGCGAACCATCTTCGTCGTGCTCAAGCCTGAGTCGCCGCAGCGCAACCCGATGGACCGATCACCGCAGGAACCGCCCTTCGGCGAAAGTCATCGCCAGGCGCTGCTCAAGGCCCTGGGCGACAACGGTCGGGCGCTGTTCATCGCCGGCTGGACCCCGGGGCCGTTTGGACCGATGCCCTCAACCTACGAATACGGCGATTACCTGAAAAACACTTGGGGGATCACCGTCGATACGCAATACCTTCTGATCGAGACCGTGAACACCGAACCGGGAAAATACCAGGTCGCCCGACGCGACTTTTTCAACATGGACGACCTCAATGTCGCCGAAAACGAAATCGTTCAGGTCTCGGAAGCCCAGTTGATGCGCCTGCCCTCGTGCGCCCCGCTCCAGCTTGCAAGCCCGGCGCCGACAGGTGTTGAGTTGACCCCGCTGGTTTTGCAGCCCAAGCGCGACGGCGTCTGGGGCGTCAAGGATCTTCAGGTCTATAAGGAACAGAACGATACGCGCGGATTCCTCTCCCGCGCCGACGGCGATATAGAGGGGCCCCTTACGCTCGCTGTCGCGGGCATAAAGGACGATTCCAAAATCGTTGTCGTTTCCTCTCGCGGGTTCGCGGAGGATGAGTTGGCGTTTGCGAGAGCATTCGCAATGACGGCCCAGGGATTGACCGTCCGCTCGCAAAATCCGGGCAACGTCACGCTCATGGTCAACTCGCTCCACTGGCTCAACGACAACACGCAGTTTATGAATATCGGCAAACCGATCGACGCCGCCGTGCTCACGGTCGAAAACCCCTCGACGGTTAAGACCGTTCAGGCGCTCACGATCTTCGTCTGGCCCGCGATGGCCCTCGCGTGCGGCAGCGTGGCCTGGTGGATTCGACGCAGGTAAGTTCCCATGAACGTCAAGACAACGCTTGTACTCGCTCTCGTTTTCTCGCTCTTGGTCCTGGGCTACGTCGCGTCGCAAAAATCGCCGCAGGCGACCAGCATGCCGGCGGCAGTTCCACCAACGCCCCAGGCGACGGTGACGCGAAACTTACTCGCCGACCCGCTCGGCAACGTCGTAAAAATCGCCCTCAAACGCAGGGCAATCAGAACCCGGAGCGGAAGCGACGGGCCGAAGAACGGCGACGAATGGACTTTTGAGAAAAAGGACTCCCCCGAAGGCGCGGGCGGACCCGTCTGGTTCATGACCAGGCCGACCGAAATGAAGGCCCTCTCCTACGAGGTTGATCGGATCGGGCGCGAGGTCGGCCGTATCCAATACGAAATCAGTTACAAGGAAGGCGAAGCCGGCGCGGTGTCGGCCGCCGCCGCCGGACTCTCGCCATCCGAGGCCGCGGTCACACTCACGGACGACGCGGGCAAGTCAGTCGCCGTGGAGATCGGCAATCCCGCGTCGGAGAGCGAGACCTACGTTCGCCTCGCGGGCGGCGATCAGATCGTCGTCGCCAAGAGCAATCTGCGAAACCTGTTCAAGACCAAACCCCTCGAATATCGCGACCAGCAACTCTGGAATTTCGCCGCGGAAAACGCTACGCACGTGGAAATCGTCGATCGCTTGACGCCGGACAATCCCGTCGCCTACGCGTTCGCTCGCGACGGCGGGCGGTGGATGATGGAATCGCCCGTGGCCGCCCGCGCCTCCGGCAAGGTCGACGAGATGCTCCGTACGTTTTGCCGTATGCGCGTCGCGCAGTGGGAGGACGATGATCGGGCCAAGCTGCCCGTCTACGGCCTCGAACCGCCGGCGCTCGATATCAAGGTGACCGTCGAAGAGATGGTCCCGGTGAAAAAGGACGCCGAGGAATCCAGGCTGGCCCAAGACGAAGGCGAGGAAGCGGACGAAGAAAAAGCGCCCGTCACCGGAAAAAAGACGAGCCTCTACCAGCTTCATGTGGCGGATCGATCGCCGATCGGCGAGGACGCCAAGGTGTACATCCGCGCCGGCGACGACGCAGCCGTGGGAACGGTCCCCAAGGCCACGACCGACAAGTTCAAGCCCGTCATGACCGAGTGGCGGGACATGCAGATTACGACCGCGGACGCGACTCAGACGAATCGGATCGACCTCAACGTACTCGGACAAACGAGTGCATTCGTTCAACGCGACGCCCGGTGGGTGTTCGAGTCCGACGGTGCGCCGGCCGAGCAACACGCTGTTGTCGAATTGCTCGCGGCGATCAAAGGCCTTAAGGCCGTTGCTTTCACGGACACTCCGGGATCGGAGGGCACGCCCGGTTTCGATAACCCCCAGGCCGATGTCCGCCTGACCATCCCCGGTGTCGATGGCGTGGAACGAATCACGGTCGGCGCGTACAGCGATCCGGCGACCCGACGACTGGTCTACGTTCGCCGCAACGATGGGGCGGCGGCCAAGGTCAAATCGGACGATGTGGCCGTGCTTCTGCGCTCGGTGTTGGCGTATCGCGATCGGACGGTTTTCGATCTGCAGGCCGATCGCATCCGGCGGATCGTCCTCTCCACCGCAAGCAAGTTTGCCGGCGGTCGCAACGTCATGGCCTTCGAGCGAGGCGACGACTTGTGGTCGATGACTTTGCCGGTGTCGGCGCCGGTGCGCGACGATCAGGTGAACAAGCTTGTTTCGTCGCTGGGTTCGCTCAAGGCCGAGTCGGTGACGGCCGAATCCGGCCAGGCCAGTGCCTTCGGACTGCTCGATCCCGCGGCGACGGTTGCGATCACTTTTGAGACGCAGCAATTTGAACTGGCCGTCACCGAGCACGATGGAAAATTCTACGCCCGGCGCAAGGATCGTGAGACGGTCTACGAAGTGACCAAGGCGCTTTTCGACGAACTCTTCGCCGAATACCGCACGCAGAACGTGCTCGACTTCGATCCGAAGGATGTGCGGAAGCTCTCGATCCGCCGCGGTGACGAGACGCAATCGTTCATCCACGCCGACGGAAAGTGGACCTTGGAGGCCGAGCCCGACCTGCCGATCGATTCGGCCAAGCTCGACAAAGCGCTCGCCGACGCGAAAGAGTTGAAGACCGATCGGTACGTCGTCAATAAACTCGACGATCCGGGTGCGTTCGGGCTGGCCAGACCCCATTACGAATTCACCATCGCCCTCTCCGGCGGATCGAACCAGACGTTAATGGCCGCCGACAAGACGCTCGAAAACCAACCCGCACCGATGCACTTCGCGACGGTCAGCGACGGCAGTGGCGTCTTCCTCCTCGGAGCGGACGCAATTCAAAAGGTCTTTGTTTCGCTGAGCGACGTGGAAAAAAAATAGCCGTGCGTACCGACCGTCCCCCCTGGCAGTGGGACAGACCCCCTTTCATCCCCCTTTAGCAAGGGGGGAAAGAGGGGGGTCGAGTGCATCGAATCGCGATGCACTTACGATTCAAATGCCGGTTGTTCGCCCGGTACTGGAATCCCGTCCAGTCCTGCTCTATAATCGTGAAGTCGGGTGCCTTGATCGGCCAACAGAGCGAGGGCGGATCGTGAACCCGATTGGGCGCGGCTGAATCGGTTCGAGTTCGCTTTCGACGCACAACGGAACTTGATTGGCCGATTCGAGAGGCATTTACCGGCGAAACGTTTCGGCATCGCAGACCGACGGTTTCGCCGTTACTGAGCAGCGCTTCGGGAGCAGAAGCCCGAATGCGCTCCAAGAAAAGGGACACGGGAATGGCAGTACGACATCACATCAAAGTGCTGGTGATCGACGATGATCCGTCGATCTGCAAGCTGGTCGGCTTGTTGCTGGAGGATCACGGGTACAGCCCGCGCACCTTCACCGATCCGGACGCGGCGATCAAAGCCGCCGAAGATGAATCCTACCAGATCGCCCTCATCGACCTGCGCATGCCGACGATGGACGGCGTCGAAGTCGTGGAAAAGCTCAAAGGCATCGACGAACGCATGAGCTGCATCGTGATGACAGCCTATCCCGACCTCGACAGCGCGACCGAGACCATGCGCCGCGGAACGTGCGACTACATCGCCAAGCCCTTCAAGCAGGAGGAACTCGTCCAGGCCGTCGATCGCGCCTGCCAGCGCATGGGCATCATCTACACCGACGAGCACGAGCTCAACCGCCTCATCGGCCAGCGCATCCGCAGTCATCGGCTCGAACAGAACCTCACGCTCCGGCAGCTTTCCGACCGCACCGACCTGACGACCTCGCAGCTTTCGCAGGTGGAGCTTGGCAAGAACGCGGCCAGCATCTGGGCCTTGGCCCGCATCAGCAACGCGCTGGGCTTGCAGGTCTCGGAACTCTTGTCCGGACTGTGACGCATCGGCTGCCGCCGGCGATGAGCGATCCGTACCGCGAATAACAACGAGCGGACAATCCCGGCTGCGGGTTTTCGGCTCGCGCATCCCTTGGCTGCGCGATCGGAAGCGAGCGGATGATCCGAACCCGAAGCGCAAGCGACGGGCGGCTTCGTCTACAGCCCACCCCCTGACCCGAACGGCCCGTAGACGCCACCGGACGGTCAACAGACGCCCCCGGTTCGTCCGGGGACGCCCCGGAACACCCGTACCGCTCCCCGGCGGGGCTGTACATGCCAACGGCCTTCTCGTACAGTTCCCCGCATCATTGGGGCCGAGTCCCGACTGGATGGCGGCGGCGAATCCGGGGCGTGGAGCGAGACGGCGACGATCGGGGCATAACCGATATCGTCCCGCCTTGCAATTGGGCGCGGCCAAGGCTACCGTCGCGTCGAGTGCTGGTCACACAAGGAGAACTAGATGATACGCGAGCGATATGCGATCTGGAACAACAAGGGCGGAGTTGGCAAATCGACCCTCACTTTCCATCTGGGAACACACTACGCTAGCACGCACCCGGACGAGGAGGTATTGGTCGTCGACATGTGTCCGCAGGCCAACTCTACGATGATGCTTCTCGGAAGCGGCGAGAAGGGTGAGTCTAAGCTAATTGAGTTGGAAACGCGCGATCCTGCTCCGACGATCGCGGGGTACATCGCCGAGCGCATCAAGGGCGGAACCAACCCGCCTGGGGCGATCGACGCCGGGCTCTGGTGCCATCGGGTCTCCGAAATCAATGCGAACCTGCCTTCGAACCTGCATCTGGTTCCGGGAGACGGAAACCTTGAACTCTTGGCTGCCCCGATCTCCTATTATGCCAACGCGCAGTTCCCAGCCGCTGCCTGGGCTGCGGTGCATAGTTGGGTTCGAGAACTGACGGACGCGGTTACGAAGGGAGACGGAAAGTGGACGGTCCTCATTGACAGCAACCCGAGCTTCGCCATCTACACTGAGCTGGCGATGATCGCTGCGGACAAACTCCTGATCCCGTTCAATGCTGATGACTCTTCTCGGCATGCTGTTTCTGCCATCGTACGTTTACTCTACGGAGTCGGAAAGGCTAACCCGGTCTACGACAAGTTCACTTTCCGGCAGCAGACACAGGACGCGAAGCTTCAAGCTCCCCGTTGCCACCTATTCGTCGGCAATCGGTTCACGCAGTACAAGGGTTCCGCCAAGGCCTATTCGGCGCTCTCTGAGGCGGTGGGGGACGAACTCTACTCGATCTACGGAAAAACTCCTACATTTTTTACGCCGCGCACCACGAACACTGACAACCGCAAGGACTTCCTCTCCAGATACACCGTCGATGTCCGCGACTTCAACACAGCTGGCGTTGTTGCTGCTCATAAAGGCGTCCTGCTTTCCTCGCTGAAGGACGGTTGCTACGACGTTCACGGTCAACAGGTAGAGGTTCGAAAGGACAGGATTAAGGAGTGCGTGGATAGCGTGGCGGCTGTATGTGACCGCATCTGACCCAGTCCTGAGTGAGGCGGGTGGCATCGACGACGGCAAGCTGGCCCACTACATGCTCCGCTGGATCAGTTCCAAGGGCGAAACCGGGCCGTGGAGCGAGACGGCGACGGCAACGATCGGGGCGTAGCGAGGGGCTCACGCTCGATTTTGCTCGGCCGGTGTCACCTTGGTAGAACGAGCGATGGAAACATCTGATCATGCTGCAAAGTTTGAGCCGCAATGGTGGAAGCGTGGCGGAATTCTCCGCCTACGTTCAGGAATTGCGAACGAGCCCACTGTTCATCTGCGGTGATGCTCTCGAAGTCCTTCGAGATTTTCCCTCCGACTCCATCGACTGCTGTATGACGAGTCCGCCGTACTGGGGGCATCGCCAGTATGCGGATGCAGGGATCGGCTTGGAAGCAGACCACCGAGATTACGTTCGCAACCTCGCGGCAATCTGCGCGCAAGTCTATCGGGTTCTCAAAGGGACGGGATCGTTTTGGCTGAATATCGGCGACTCGTACCAGAGCAAAGCGCTCTTGGGCATTCCGTGGCGGGTCGCTTTTTTTCTCAGCGACACGGGGGGGTGGACGCTCCGGAACAGCGTGATATGGAATAAAGTCAAGGGCGGCCCGGATAACGCGCGAGATAAGCTCCGCAACGTGCATGAAGTAGTTTTCCACTTTGTAAAGTCGCCGAAGGCATACTATTACGACGTCGACGCGATTCGTTCCACGCCCAGACAGGCACGCGTTGTGAATGGGGCGATCGTATCGGCGACTGGCGTCAGCGGGATTCGTTACAAACGCCAAATCGAACTTTCGAGCGCATTGAATGAAGCCGAGAAGCAGGCAGCATTTCGCGCCTTGGAGGAAATGCTCACGGAGATCCGCGAGGGGCGATTGCCGGATTTTCGGATGATCATTCGCGGGCAACAACGAACAACCCATTCGGACTCGGCTCATGTCTCCGGTCGTGCACGTGAGCTTGCCGAGCGAGGCTTCTACTTTCTGCGATACGACCCGAATGGAAGCAAGCCAAGCGACGTTTGGGACATCCTTCCGGAAGATACGCAACGAAGCGATGCGCATTACGCTCCGTACCCGCAAGACCTCTGCAAGATACCGACGCTGGCAACCTGTCCGCCGGGCGGAATAGTCTTAGATCCATTCTGCGGGACTGGAACTACAAACCTCGTGGCCTTCACCTTGGGGCGGAAGTCGGTTGGTATTGACCTCTCCGCGGACTACGTGGCAGCCGCCGCGGAAAGGTGCAACTTCCTGTTATGAAGAACAAGGTCCTCGAACTCTTCGGGCTGCCGACAAGTCGACCAAAGATCGATTGGGCATCTGTGGCGCGGGACCAGCATTGTCCCTACCTTGACCGAAAGTGCCTGAAGAACCGAAAGAGCGAGCCCGACATCTCCATCGGCACTTGCACTGTGGGGTATGGAAAGGAAGGGCAGGGCGTCCTCATATGTCCGTTTCGCCTGCTTGAACGGCAGCAAATCTTCACTGACTGCGTACACTTGCTGACTTTGCACGAACCGGGGAACGAATTCCATGTCGTATCAGAAATCTCGATTCCAGGCGGCAGCATCGACTACGTCCTCGTGTCGGCCCGCAACAATCGTGTGAAGGACTTCGTCGGCATCGAGCTGCAAACGCTTGATACAACGGGAACGCTGTGGCCGGAACGGCAGCGATTTTTGCAGTCGCATGGAGTGACGGTTCGACTCGCGGACGTGGATTCTGGCAAGGGATTTGGCATGAATTGGAAGATGACTGCCAAGACGATCCTCGTGCAACTCCATCACAAGATTGAGACATTGGAGCACATCAGTAAACACCTTGTGCTGGTGCTTCAAGACCGATTGCTCGCGTACATGAAAGCGCAGTTTTCCTTCGACCACCTGCAACAGGCCCGCATTGGCGATTCGATGCACATCCACGCATACAAGCTCACTGAAGCGAACGGATCGCAGCGGCTGGATTTGGGAGAGCGATTGAGCACGGATTCAAGCGGAATCGCAACATGCTTGGGCCTTCAAGCCAGCCCGCACGTGGAACTGACCGACATCATCGAATTGCTCGAATCAAAAATCGGCGCGCACACTCGTCTGACGCCAGCCGCACCCCCTCCAGCGGGCAAGCCGCCACCTTCTGAACCGTGAGCCGCCAACTCGCAAGGGCTTGCTGGTTAGTCCAACCCTTGACTTGCGGCGAACGCTTCGCGTTCTGGGCACTGTGAGCCCGCTGCTTTGCCGCGCCGCACGTCAAGGACAGGTCGGAGACGCTGCCAAACCGCGAACGATTCAGGTCGAAGGGTAAGTGATCTTTGAGAATGACCGCTCCCTCACGGTCGCGGCTCGGAAAAAGCGTGCGGCTCCGATTGGCCGCTGAAATCCGCATTCTTTTGACGTTTCGACGTTTTGACGTTTTGATCTTTTGACGTTTCGTCAAGCCCGCTTGCGCTGCTTGGCCGCGTCGGGTTCCTTCGCTTTGCCTTTTGCGCCGGCGGCTTCTTCGGCGGCGGCCTCGACGGGCTTTGCCGACTTGTCGGGTTGCTTTGCGTCCGTCGGCGGCGGGAGGCGCTTAGCGATCACGGCCTGACGAATCTCCTCGAACAGGTCCGGATTGTCGCGGAGGAATTGCTTGACGTTCTCGCGACCCTGCCCGAGCCGCACGTCCTTGTAGCTCAACCACGAACCGCTCTTGGTGATGATGTTGTCGGCCACCGCGAGGTCCGTCAGATCGCCCTCGCCGCTGATGCCGCTGTCGAACATGATGTCGAACTCAGCCTCGCGGAACGGAGCCGCCACCTTGTTCTTCACGACCTTGACCTTGACGTGGTTGCCGGTGGCCGTCTCACCCTCCTTGATCGACGAAATGCGGCGGATGTCGAGGCGGATCGACGAATAGAACTTGAGCGCCCGACCGCCCGGTGTGGTCTCCGGGTTGCCGAACATCACGCCGATCTTCATGCGAATCTGGTTGATGAAGATGACCATGCACTGCGTCTTGCCGATCGCCGCGGTGAGCTTGCGCAGGGCCTGACTCATCAGCCGCGCCTGAAGTGCCACGTGCGCGTCACCCATCTCGCCCTCGATTTCGGCCCTGGGGATCAGCGCCGCCACCGAGTCCACCACGATCACGTCCACGGCTCCGCTGCGGACGAGCATCTCGGTGATCTCCAGCGCCTCCTCGCCGGATTCGGGCTGACTGACCAGGAGTTTTTCGAGGTCCACGCCGCACTTCTTGGCCCACACCGGACTCATCGCGTGCTCGGCGTCGATGATCGCGGCCATGCCGCCCGCCTTCTGCGCCTCCGCCGCCACGTGCAGCGCCAGTGTCGTCTTGCCCGACGATTCCGGCCCGAACACCTCGATGATGCGCCCGCGCGGCAGTCCGCGCCCGCCCAGCGCGAGGTCCAGCGAGAGGGCGCCGGTGGGAATGCCCTCGACCTCGGCCTGCATTTTGTCGAGGTTCATGATCGCGCCCTTGCCGTAGGCCTTCTCAATCTGCTGCAGCGCCCGACCCAGCGCCTCCGCCCGTTTTTCCGCGACGTTATCGTTCATAATGACCCGCATTGTAATCCTCCGCTACGCTCTAAGCACCCAGTTTCGCCCGGCTGACCACGCTATAGGTCGGCCCGTTCGGCGACAACACCGACGACATCAGCGTCAGTGACGATACATCCTGTTCAACCGCTTCAGCCTCCGCGAGGCGAAACGCCTCCACCGCCGTCCGCATCGCGCCTCGCGAGCGGTCCTCGCGTACGCGGCCGATGGTGATATGCGGCGAAAACGCCCGCGCCTCCCGCGCAAACCCCAACGCCTCCAACTCCCGTTCCGTCGCTTCGACGCAGCCCGCCAGCCGGCCCGAAGGCTCCTCCGCCGCGACCCAGACGATCCGAACCGGCCCCCGCTCCGGAAAGCACCCGCACTCCGCCACGCTCATCGCCAGCGTCCGCGCCGCCGCCGCCGCCCGCTGCACCGCTTCGCATACGCCCGGCACATCCGCGTCGCGTACTTCGCCGAGAAACTTGACCGTCAAGTGCAAATGTTCCGGCGGCACCCAGCGTACGCCGTCGCACTTTGGTCGCAGCGCCGCCTGCGCCGCCCTCAACGCCGACCGTACCGCGTCGGAAAGCTCGATTGCCACGAAGAGCCGCATGATCGACGATGCTACACGTCCAAATGGGTGCATCAAGTACTTGTTTAGCGTGTCGCGATCAGCCCCCCTCCTTGCCAAGGAGGGGCAGGGGGAGGTCTTGTCGGAAGGAGATTTCTCCTCGCGCCGAGGCACGACCCCCCTCAATCCCCCCTTGGTAAGGGGGGAGGCTAAACACGTACTGCATCAAGATGCACGTCATCCATGAAAGGCCCGCCCCACCTAATCGAAGCGCAGCATCTCCACGTACTCCTCGACGCGCCATTCAATCTCGTTTCGCGTCAGGCGCTCCAAGCGCCGCAGCGAAAAATCCTCGATCGTAAACGACGCGGCCACCGTCCCGCGCACCAGCGCCTGCCGCAGCGTCGCGAAATCAGTCTTCCGCTCACGGGAGAGGTGGCCCATCACTCCGCCCGCGAAACTGTCGCCCGCACCGGTGGGGTCGTGGACCGTTTTCGCCGGGTAGGCCGGCACGCCGACCGCGTGATCGCCCGTCACCAGCACCGCCCCGTTCTCCCCCTTTTTGATGATGACGAATCGCGGGCCGAACCTTAGGATTTCCTCGCCAGCTTCGATCAGGTTCATCCGCCCGGTGAGCATCCGGGCCTCGGCGTCGTTGAGGATCACGCCACCCACGACGCCGAGCGTTTCGATCAACGACTCGCGCTCGGTGGTGATCCAGAGGTTCATCGTGTCGCAGACCACCAGCCGCGGCGAGCGGATTTGCGACAACAGTTCGCGCTGCAGCGTCGGGTGGGTATTGGCCAGAAAAACGAATTCACTGTCGGCGAAGGCGGGCGGGATCTTCGGCCCGCGCTCGGCCAGGACGTTGAGATCGACCTCGACCGTCTCGGCCTCGTTCATCGCCCCCTCGAACTTTCCGGTCCAGCGAAAGGTCTTGCTGCCCTTGCGGACTTCGAGTCCGGCGAGGTCGATCTCGCGTTTGGCAAGCACGCGGCGGAAGTCGTCGGGGAAGTCGTCGCCGACCACGCCGACGAGCCGCACGGGCACGAAGAACGAAGCCACGTACGAAAAGTACACGGCCGACCCGCCGAGCACGCCCTCGGCCCGACCATAGGGCGAGGTGACGTTGTCGATGCCGATGCTTCCGGTGACGAGAAGGGACATGGCGACCCCGGCGCGTCCGTCGAGTCGACGGCGGCGGGCCAAGCCCGCCCTACCCTAATGGTTCCGCCGATGGTCACCCGCGACCCGGCGTGCGGACCACTGTACCGGATCATCGACCGGAAGGCAAGAGAAAAGTTAGCGAAATGTTAGGTTTCCGGCTGACGGCCGTAAGTTTTGGTTTTGTAAGGGTTTGCGGCGGCGGGCGACGATTTTCACCGGGACATCAAGACACGGCGCAGCCTTCGGCCGCAGCCAAACGTCGAAACGTCAAAAATTCAAAACGTCCAAACAGGGGCCGCCGGACTTATACCGCCCGAGTCAACTTTTGCGGAGCAGACCAGATGCGTCTCGTGAGCACGTCAGTGCGAGGTGATCCAATCCGCGACGGCGTCCACGCCTTGATCGCGGATCGTGCTCGTCTTGAAGATCGGCCGCTTGTCGCCGACGGCGCTGATGAGCTGGGCCTCGGTCGCGTCGGCCCCGGCGAGGTCGCACTTGTTGAGTACGAAACAACTCGCGATCTCCATGATCCCGGCCTTGGAATACTGCACGGCGTCGCCGCTGTCGGGCATGAGCAGAAGTATGATTCGGTCGCACAGTTCGCGGATGGCCACGTCGGCCTGACCCGCGCCGACGGTTTCCACGAGGATGTAATCGAAGCCGAAGCCGTTGATGGCGGCGGCGACCTCACGGCAGTGCGGGGCGATGCCGCCCTGCGCGTCGCCGGACGACAAGCTGCGGACGAAGAAGTCCGCATCGGGCTGGCCGCTCATCATGCGGAGGCGGTCGCCCAACAGAGCTCCACCCGTCACCGGGCTGCTAGGGTCGATGGCGACGACGGCGACGCGCTTTTCGCGGGCGCGGAGCAATTTGCCCAGCCGGGCGATGAAGGAACTCTTGCCCACGCCCGGTGCGCCGGTGACGCCGATGAGGCCGGCGGCGCCCGGCGGCGGTGACCAGCCGTCGAGCGATCCGCCGTGTTGGACGACGCTGATGAGGCGAGCCAGCGAGCGCATCTCGCGGCGCTTGTAGCCTGCGACGATTTCGTCCCGCGCGGCGTGACGGCGTTGCGTTGCGAGCGAGCGCATCGTCTCGATGATTTTGTCGAGCGGCGAGCCGGGGTTGAACACGGCCGATACGCCCATCTCGCGGAGTCTGGCGTGGTCACTTTCGGGCACGATTCCGCCGAGCACGACGGGGATGTCCTCGACGCCGAGTTCGCGGCGGATGCGCAGGATTTCGGGCATGACCGTCAGGTGCGCGGCCGATAGCAGACTGACGCCGACGACATCAACGTCTTCCTGCATGGCGGCGTACATGGTGGCCTCGCAGGTCTGCCACAGGCCGGTGTAGATGACCTCCATGCCCGCGTCGCGGAAGGAGCGGGCCAGGACCTTGACGCCGCGATCGTGGCCGTCGAGGCCGATCTTGGCGAGGAGAACTCTTGGGTGTCGTACCTTATCGCCCAAGGCAAACCGCCTCCATTCGTTCGCCGCGCGCCACGGCGGGGGCGAAGACGGTCCCGTCGGGACCGAATGAGAATAGCCCAGCGTTTCAACGCTGGGGATGCAACGGCATTCGACCAATCGAGTCCCGTAGGGACGAATGAAGCCTATCCGAAAACGTAGCGGTCATCAAAGGGCAGGTTGTGACGCTTGAGGAAGCTGATGAATTCTTCCTCGAAGGTCTTGGTGCGATGATGTTCCGCCTGATTCGTGATATACGCAATCGTGTCATCCACCCCGGAGACGCCCACGCTGAACGCTCCGTAACCTTCTTGCCAGGCGAAGTTCCCCATCGTCGGAAAGGTCTCGTGAATCCATTTGGAGGAACCGCCTTTGAGGAGTTGGATCGCCTTGGAAACGGGAAGCGTGGCCGGTAACGAAACCAACAAGTGGACGTGATCGTCCGTGCCGCCGATTGCGAGGGCAGTCATTTCGTTTTGACGCGCGATGCCGCCGAGATACGACCAAAGGCGTTCGCGGATTTCAGGCAAGATAAGTTTGCGACGGTCTTTGGTACTGAATACGTAGTGGACAAGACAATTCGAATAGGAATGCGACATGTCAACCTTGCGTCATCGATATACTTCCCGGGATCATTCGTCCCTACGGGACTTTCTTTTTTTTCGAACTCATCGGAAACCCACCCATAAATGGGTGGGCTATTTTCGCGCCGTGCCTCCGGCACGTCGATGATGCTTCATGCCGTGAATCGCACGTCGGCGGCGTAATACACAGCGCCCCATCGGGACGCCGTGAGAATGGCCCCGCGTTTCAACGCTGGGTAGGCGTAACGTCGGGAACCAGCAAGTCCCGTGGGGACGGTTGAACGCTACCCGAAAGCGCGACGAGCCTCAAAGGACACGTCCGACGAGGGCTTGACAGAATTGATTCCAAATGCAGAATCGGGACCGTCGCTCCTGACGGTGCGACAGAAAATCCCCACGCGGTGGCGCGTAGGGTGACTCAATTTGGTCGTTGTGACCGGCCGGAAGGCCAGGAGGTGTTCCATGGCGGGTGACCGCTTGTTGGAGACTGTCGCGCGTATTCGCGAAATCGCAGGTCCGTACGCAACTCACGTTACGAAGCTATCCAACTTCATCGAATCGCTTGAGCGGTTCCTTGACAGTCTTGACGCGAAGATAGACATCGAGGTATTCGAACCTGAGTCGCAAGAGCGAGTTCCGTTACGGCTCGCATTCGAACGAGGACCAATCGGTTGGCGGTTCTTTATTGGAACCGATCCTGAGCACGACATCGCCCAACTAACACAGGCTTCGTTGGAATACAAGATACGAGCGGCTCCCCTGCTCGCGGAGCTTCTAGCGAAGCTCCTCAAAGCCTATGAGGATAGACTGGCCACGATACAAAAGAACACCACGAACCTGACGACCCTCATGGAAAAATTCACTCCCGCGCCGAGGAAGGAAGCGAATGAAGATGAGTAAGCAAGTGCGATCGGCTTTCCCCTCTTGGATGCGCAATCTTGCCTGTTTGATTCTACTCGGTTGCGCTCCGTTCGCGTGTGTTGCGGCCGTATGCGGTGGTCCACAAGGCTGGCGATCAACCGCCGTGTTGGCATTCATTTCGCTTCACGCATTCAAGACAACCGTTGGCAGTAGAAAAAACGTGAACATCGTCCTACTACTTCCGAACCGAGAAAGGAGCGGTTGAATCAGGACACGCTCGTGTTGACGCTCTGCTACCACTCCGGGCCGCCGTCGTAGCGGCCGAAGACCTCGGCCATGACGTTCATCATTTCGCCGACGGTGGCGTCGGCTTCGGCGGCGGCGACCAGCGCCGGCATCACGTTTGCGCCTGCCCGGGCTTCGTCGCGTAGTCGATCCAGCGCGGAGGTGTGGCGGTTCTTGTCGCGGTTATTCTTCAGTTCGCGAAGCCGCGCGATCTGTGCGCGCTCGGTGTCCTCGGTGATCTGCAGAATCGGAATCCCCGGCGGACCATTCTCGACGAAGTCCGTCACGCCGACGATCTTGATCTCGCCGCGATCCAGCCGCCGCTGCTGATCGAGGGCCGACTCCGCGATCGAACGGCGGAAGTATCCGCGGTCGATCGCCTTCACGACGCCGCCCATGGCGTCGATCTGATCGAAAATCCCGTAGGCCGTCGCCTCGATCTCGCTGGTCATCTTTTCGACGAAGTAGCTCCCGCCGAGCGGATCGACCGTCTGCGTCACGTTGGACTCATACGCGATGATCTGCTGCGTACGTAAGGCGAGCTTGGCCGCCCCCTCCGTCGGAAGCGCCAGCGTCTCGTCCATGCTGTTGGTGTGCAGCGACTGCGTCCCGCCCAGCACGCCGGCGAGCGCCTGCAGGGCCACACGCACGACGTTATTCATCGGCTGCTGCTCGGTCAGCGTCACGCCCGCGGTCTGGCAGTGCATGCGGAGCTTCAAACTCCGCTCGTCCTTGGCCCCAAATCGCTCGCGCATGACGTGCGACCAGATGCGCCGCGACGCCCGCAGCTTGGCGATCTCCTCGAAAAAGTCGTTGTGCGCGTCAAAAAAGAAACTCAATCTCTGCGCGAACGCATCCACGTCCAGCCCGCGGGCGATCGAGGCTTCGACGTAGGCGATCCCGTCGGCCAGCGTAAACGCCAGCTCTTGCGCCGCCGTCGCACCGGCCTCGCGGATGTGATACCCGCTGATGCTCACCGTGTTCCACTGGGGCAGATGCTGCGTGCAGTATTCGATCGTATCAACGACGAGCTTGACGCTCGGCACGGGCGGGAAGACGTACTCGTTCTGGGCGTGGAACTCCTTGAGGATGTCGTTCTGTAGCGTCCCGCGAAGCTTTTCCAGCGGTACGCCCTGTTCCTGTGCGACGGCGATGTAGAACGCAAGCAGGATTGCGGCGGGCGCGTTGATGGTCATACTCGTGCTCACGTCGCCGAGGTTGATGCCGTCGAAGAGGACGCGCATGTCGGCGAGCGACGAAATGGCTACGCCGCACCGCCCGACCTCGCCGAGTGACAGCGGGTCGTCACTGTCGCGGCCCATCAGCGTCGGCAGGTCGAAGGCTGTGCTCAGCCCCGTCTGTCCGTGCTCCAGCAAGAACTTGAATCGCTGGTTCGTGTCCGCGGCCGATCCGAATCCCGCGAACTGCCGCATGGTCCACAGGCGGTCACGGTACATCGTCCTGTGTACGCCGCGGGTGAACGGGAACGCGCCCGGCTCGCCCAGTTCGCGCCGAGGATCAAACGCGCCGAGGTTGCAAGGACCGACGAACGGTCTGTCCCCCGCCTCCGACGAACAACCCGCGCCAGATTCAGCCGACGTTTGCACCTTCATGCTTGTGATCACTCCATCCAACTTGCCGGCCGCTTCTCGAGGAAAGCGGCCATCCCCTCACGCGAATCCCTGTTGTGGAAGCACTCGACGAACGCGCCGAGGTCGTCGTGGTCCCGCGCCGCACGCTTGGCCAGCGCGACCGCAGCCGGCGCAGCGCGCTGGAACGACTTACAGAACGCCACGACTCGCTGTCCCACGTCGTCTGGTGAATTTACGATCTCATCCACCAGTCCCAACTGCAGCGCGTCCTCGCCCGAAACGGGCGCTGCGCTCAAGAAGATTCGCTTCGCCTTGGCCGGACCGATCAGTTGGGTCAGGCGGATCACGCCGCCCCAGCCCGGAATCAACCCCAGCGTGACCTCGGGCAAACCGAGCTTGGCCGATTTGACCGCGACGCGGAAGTCGCACGCCAGCGTCACCTCCAGCCCGCCGCCGAGCGCCGCCCCCTGAATGGCAGCCACGGTGATCGACGGCAGCGAGGCGAGGTCCGACATGATGCTCTGCCCCAGCGTCGCGTACTCGTGCGCATCGTCCGACTTGAACGCAGCCATCTCTTTGATGTCCGCGCCCGCGATGAACACCTTGCCCTTCGCCTGCACCACGGTCGTGCGGACGTTTGGGTCTTTGCGAACCTTGGCGATGGCCGCTCCGAAACTGTGCAGAACGTCGGTCGACAATACGTTCAATCCGTCGTCGGTCGAGAATGTGATCGTCGCGTGCGAGCCGTCGATCTCCGCGTGAACCTGTGTTTTAGTCATACTTGTAGAATCCCTGTTTGGTTTTCCTGCCCAAGCGGCCCGCCGCGACCATCTTACGCAATAGCGGGCACGGACGGTAACGGTCCTCGCCCAGATCGCGGTGCAATACTTCGAGGATAAACAGGCATACGTCGAGGCCGATAAGATCGGCCAAGGCGAGCGGCCCCATCGGATGGTTCATGCCGAGCTTCATGATGTCGTCGATCGCCTTGGGTTCGGCCACGCCGTCCTGAAGGCAGAAGATCGCCTCGTTAATCATCGGCATCAGGATGCGGTTGGCGACGAAACCCGGATGATCGTTGCACTGCACCGGCGTCTTGCCGACCGACTCGGCGAATTCGATCGTGCGTTTCGTCGTCTCGTCGCTGGTTTGGAGGCCGCGCACGACCTCGACCAGCTTCATCAGCGGTACGGGATTGAAAAAGTGCATGCCGATGAAGCGATCGGGCCGATCCATCGCGGCGGCGAGCTGGGTGATGCTGATGCTGCTCGTGTTGCTCGCCAGGATGCCGTCGTCGGTCAGGTACTTTTGCGCCTGCTTCAGGATATCCACCTTGATTTCGGGTTTCTCGGTGGCGGCCTCGATGATGAGAGGACATTTGGGAAACTCGGAGACCGCCTTGGTCGGATGAATGCGCTTTTTCGTCCCGGCCGCGTCGTCGGGCTTGATGACTCCCTTCTCCGCCGCGCGGTCGAGCATCTTGTTGATTTGCTTCATCCCGTCATCGAGCGCCGCGGGGAAGGCATCGAATATCGAGACGTCGTACCCCGCCTGCGCGAACACCTGCGCGATTCCGCGTCCCATCGTCCCCGCGCCAATAACCGCGATTGTTTTGTTGTTGCTCATACGATCGTCTCCCTATCCGAACCCGAAGCGCAAGCGACGGGCGGTCTGAGGTGGGATATCCCCTACGCCAGGTTGTCCGTCGCCGCCCCGCCCACCGTAGTCACCCCGTAGGGGTGTCTGAAAATAGCCCAGCGATTCATCGCTGGGTATAAATCGTCTTCTCTTCATTTCTCCCTCGGTTGGTACCGGCGACATTTGTCGCCGGTACCAACCGAGGGAGAAGTAATAAATGACCGTGCTCACTACCCCAGCGTTAAAACGCTGGGCTATTATCATGTCGTGCCTCCGGTACTCGACGAGCAATGTCCCGTTCGCCGCGGAGCCGCATACCCCCAACCGCAGCGCGCGATGCTTGCGACAGAGAGATTCAAGTTCACTCCGTTGTGCTTGTATGATCGTAACCATTATTCGAGGCGCCGATGCAGGGGACTGTTCAACCCAGATTATTCGAATCTCATTATTAATCGCGCGACGTCTTCGCGCGTGTGAGTACTTTTCGTAATTGAATTCCGAGACAAGTTATCTGATTTATAGGCTTCCTTTAGCCAGTGCTGTGCCATCGCGATGTCTTGCACAACACCGAGTCCAAGACAATAATACCTTGCAATTTCCAGCATGGCATCGACATCACCGCGTTTCGCCGCCCGCTGATACCAATGGGCTGCGCGTATCGCACTTCTGACCACACCATCTCCACCGGCATAACACTCCGCGACTTCGAACATCGCGAGCAGATCCCCACGCTCTGCTCGCCCAAGAAGAAGGACAAAGACGGAATTCGCAGTCATGAAAAGCCTAACCGGGAAAGCTGGTTCCGATCTCGGCGGCGACCTGTCCCACGCAGAAACCAAGCTTCGCGCGATCACCAACCGATAAATGCCGCACATCTCCCATGCAATTTCACATTTCTCCGCGCCGCCCCTTGCCGATAACGCGCGCCCGAGGCAGCCGTCAGATTCCCGGTTCCTTCGGAATCAGCGGCTCGATGGCGGCCTTCAATCTCGGCATATCGTTGACTACCACATTCCACACGCGGTCCCATTTGATTTCGTCGTATCCATGCACCAGATGATGGCGCATTGAGATCATCTTCCTCCAGGGAACGCGGCTATGTTGCTCCTGAAACTCTTTCGAGACGCGGTTCGCCGCCTCGCCTATGACAATGACCTGACCATAAACCGCCCACATCGACTTCTCATCACCAAGGACCCGGTCATAATCAAGATCCACGATAAACGACCGCGCACGATCTATCGCTTCGCGAATGTCGATCAGCGATGCAATATCAATATCAATTGACATAAATCGTCCGCGCGCTTCCCAGGATCAGCTTTCGGCGCATCCAGTTTCGGCTTTGCTCGATCGGTTCGCGCTCCACAAGGTCAACCGGTCTTCCAACGATCGCGGCCAATTCGTCCTCGGCGTCTACGAGGTCGAACAAGCTCAACCGCGCTGCGGGGTCGAACGTCACCAGAAAATCCACATCACTGTCCGGGCCGAAGTCGTCACGCAGGACCGATCCGAACAACTCCATCTTGTTGATCTTCCACCGGCGGCAGTAATCGGCCAGCGCCTCATAGGGCAGATCGACGGGCAAAGATGGCAAACGGTCGATCATGGATATGTTATCCCGCCAGTCCTCGTGCAATCACCAACCGGTGAATCTCGCTCGTGCCTTCGTACAACTCGGTGATCTTGGCATCCCGCAAGAACCGTTCGACAGGGTAATCACAGATATATCCATACCCGCCGAACACCTGCACCGCGTGGTTGGCGGCTTTTGATGCCACTTCGCTCGCAAATAGCTTCGCCATCGCGGCCGCCTGACCGTACTCGCGACCCTGATCCTTGAGCCACGCCGCCCGGTACGTCAGCAGCCGCGCGGCCTCGACTCCCACGCCCATGTCCGCGATCTTGCTCTGGATCGCCTGAAACTTGCCGATGGGTTGGCCGAACTGCACGCGCGTCTTCGCGTACTTCGCGGCTTCATACAGACACGCCTGGGCGATGCCCAGCGCTTGTCCGGCGATTCCGATGCGCCCGCCGTCCAGCGTGGCGAGGGCCACGCGCATCCCGCGCCCGCGCTCGCCGAGCAGCGCCGCGCGCGGCACCACGCAATCCTCAAACGCGAACTCCGCCGTCGACGAACACTTGATCCCCAGCTTTTTTTCGAGCTTGCCGATCCGCAGACCCTTCATCGGCTTGTCGACGATGAACGCGCTCAGCCGCCGCTTCGGCTCGTCGGGGTCGGTGACCGCGATCAACACCATCACCCCAGCCTCCTTGCCGTTGGTGATGAAAATCTTCGTGCCCTCGATGTGCCAGCCATCGTCTTTCAACTCCGCCCGACAAGTGGCCGCCCCTGCGTCGCTCCCGCTCCCCGGCTCGGTCAGCGACAGACACCCGATCAACTCGCCGCTGGCCATGCGCGGCAGGTATTTTTTCTTTTGCTCCGCCGATCCGAAGCGCAGAATCGGATCGACGCACAGCGACGTGTGCGCACTGAGCAAGACCCCCGTTCCCGCGCAGGCCTTCGAGACCTCCTCGACGACGATGGTCGATGCGACCGTCCCCATCCCCGCGCCGCCGTACTCCTCCGGGATCGCGATGCCGAACAATCCCAGCTCGCGAAGCTGCTGCAACAGGTCATCGGTCATGGCAGCCGAATGGTCGCGATCCTCAGCCCCGCGCGCCACCTCCTTGAACGCGAAGTCGCGGATTTGTTCGGCCAGCATCCGATGATCGTCGTCAAACTCGAAGTCCATAAGGCCCCCTACGATTCAAGATAGTGACGCGAAATGATGATTCGCTGGATCTGGCTCGACCCCTCGCCGATCTCGCAGAGCTTGGCGTCGCGCATGTACCGCTCGACAGGCACCTCCTTGGTGTATCCGTTGCCGCCGTGAATCTGGATCGCGTTCAGGCAGGCCCGCGTCGCCATCTCGCTGGTGAAGAGCTTGGCCATTGACGCCTCGATGTTGCTCGACTTGCCAGAGTCCGAGAGGTCCGCCGCCTTGCGCGTGAGCAACCGCCCCGCGTCGATCTCCATGGCCATATCCGCGAGCATGAATTGGACCGACTGATGCTCGAAGATCGGCTTGCCGAACGCCGTCCGCTGCTTCGCGTATGAAAGCGATTCCTCCAGCGCCCCCCGCGCTAGTCCGACCGACATGGCCGAAATCGTGATCCGCCCGCGCTCCAGAACCTTCATCGCGTCGATGAATCCCTCGTTCAACTTGCCGCAGAGGTTCTCTTTCGGAATGCGACAGTTGTCGAACATCAGCCCCACCGTGTCCGACCCACGCATCCCCATCTTGTCTTCTTTCGGGCCGATCTCGAAACCCGGCGTGCCCCGCTCCACGAGAAACGCGCTGATGCCCTTCGCGCCGCCCTCCGGTTTGGTCCGCGCCATCACCACGTAGACGCCGGCGTAGTGGCCGTTGGTGATCCACTGCTTCGCCCCGTTGAGCGCCCAGTGATCGCCCTCGAGCTTCGCCGTGGTGGTCAGCGCAGCCGCGTCGCTTCCGCAACCCGGCTCGGTGAGCGCCCACGCACCGAGGTAGTCGCCCCTCGCCAGCTTGGTCAGATACTTCTTCTTCTGCTCGTCGTTGGCCGCCCGGATGATGTGCGCTGAACACAGGGCGTTGTGCGCGTCGAGCATCAGCGCCGTCGCCCCGCAGTGCCGGGCGACCTCCTCCATGATGACCGACGCCGCCAGGTCTCCCAACCCCGCTCCGCCGTACTCCGTGGGCGCGAAAATTCCCAAGAAGCCAAGCTCGGCCAGCTTCGTGACGACCTCACGCGAAATATCCGCCTCGCGGTCCCACTTTCGTGCGTGCGGAGCGATGTGTTCCGCCGCAAAATCGCGGGCCACGTCCTGAAGGGCCGCCAGATCATCGCTGAGTTCAAAATCCATGGACACACCTGCATCTACGGGACAGGCCGCGAGTCGTGCCCATCCGCGCTCCCAAACTCGAAATCCACCAGGACAGGATGGTACTGCAAATCGGACGAAACGTCACGCGGCATCGGTACGCGAATAGGCGTTCAATGCTAAGTTATTCATACCTATGCGGCGTCGCGGGATATAGCATGAGCCATAGCTCACGATCAAACTTGGCGAACTCAAAGAACTGTTCGATATTGATACCGGCGGAGTGCCCCGTTGGTAGTCCGTCGAGGCGATTCAGCCGTTGAATGAAGTCGTCGGCCCACGCCGGAAAATCCTCGAGTCGTTGCATTCGCTCGGATTTCAAGAGGCGATCGGACAATTCTGTGCTGAGCGGCATACCTGCAGGGCGTGAGAATCCCGCGCCGAGAATGAAGACACGTTTTCGTTCGGGAGTTGCCATGACGGAATGATATGACTCTTCCCGACCGGGTGGAAACGTTCCGCTCGCCGACGGTCGCGGCTCTTGTCAACCGCTCGCGGGTGGGAGCAGCGGATATCGCGGAAGATCGCCCTCTCGACTAGCGCGACTCGGTTAGCCTTTCCTGCAACCAGCGCTGAACCAAACGCTGCGGCGTCGTGCGGCATCGCCGGGCCTCGCGCAGGAGTTGTTGCCATGTCGCGGGCCGTACCTCAATCACTCCGATTTCGGGACGCACGAAAACCGTCTCTTCGTCTTCCTCAAGTTCCGCTCGGAAGTCGGTCGAGTCGTGCGTCTCCCAGAACCTTGCCTCTTCTTTCTCGGTACGAAAATCAGGTATTCGACGTTTCATCTTTGCGGTCTCCGCTTTCGAAAGAAGCGACGCTCCTTGTCCGTCATCGGACGAGCGGTAACGCACAACGCGGCTTCACCGTCCAACAGACGCAACACGATAAACAGGTACCGGCCTGCAAGAGTCTGCCCATACGCCAGTCTTGTTCCGCTGCGAGACTTCATCAACAGCGGGCGAGAGAAGCAAACCTCCTCCACCTCATCGGGCGTTACGCCGTGACGGGCGATGTGCGCCCGATTTTCCTGGTTCTATTCTAGCCTGGTTATTCTACGCATGACACCTACCGCCCGGCCGTGCTTCTCCGCGAAGGTCAAAACGCCGCGACGCCGGTAATCTCACGGCCGACGACGAGCTGGTGGATGGTCTCGGTGCCTTCGTAGGTGATGACGCTTTCGAGGTTGAGCATGTGCCGCACGGGGCAACATTCGACGCTGATGCCGCCGGCGCCGAGGATGTCGCGGGCCTCGCGGGCGATGTCCAGGCCGAGGCGCACGTTGTTCCACTTCGCGAGCGACACCTGCGTGTGGTGCATCTTGCCGGCGTCCTTGATGCGGCCGAGTTGCAGCGCGAGAAGCTGGCCGGTCGTGATCCGGCGAACCATGTCCGCGAGGCGAATCTGCATGTGTTGCTTGTTGATGAGCGGCGCGCCGAAGAGGACGCGGTTGCGGCAGAATTCGAGGGCTTCGCGGTAGCAGGCCGTGGCCGCGCCGACCCCGCCCCAGGCGATGCCGTAGCGGGCCTGGGTGAGGCACGAGAGCGGCGCGCCGAGTCCCTCGGCCTTGGGCAGGCGCGACGATTCCGGTATGCGGCAGTTGTCGAAGAACAGTTCGCTGGTGACCGACGCCCGCAGGGAGAACTTGTGCGGGATGTCGCGGGCGGTGTAGCCGGGCGTGCCCTTTTCGACGAGGAATCCGCGGACGCCGTGCTCGGTCATGGCCCAGACGACTGCAACGTGCGCGACCGTGCCGCTGGTGATCCACATCTTTGCGCCGTTGAGGATCCAGTCGCCGCCCTTTTTCTCGGCGCGGGTTTTCATCGTGCCAGGGTCGGACCCGCCGTCGGGTTCGGTGAGTCCGAAGCATCCGATCGCCTTGGCTCTCACCATCTGCGGCAGCCAGCGCTGCTTTTGTTCGTCGGAGCCGTAGGTGTGGATGGGGAACATGACCAGGCCGCTCTGGACCGAGGCGAAGCTGCGGACGCCGCTGTCGCCGCGTTCGAGTTCCTGCATGATGAGTCCGTAGGCGACGTTGTTGAGTCCCGCGCAGCCGTAGTCGGTGAGGGTGGGTCCGAAGAGGCCCAGCTCGGCCATTTCCGGGATCAGCTCGGTCGGGAAGCGCTCCTTCTCAAAGCACTCGGCGATGATGGGCAGGACGCGCTCGTCGACGAACCTGGCGACGGTGTCGCGCACCTGTCGCTCGTCGTCGGAGAGGAGCGAGTCGAAGTCGTAGAAATCGGGCGTTTTGCAATCGGGCACGGTTCACCTCTATTAACGGGCATCTTACAACGAGTGCGCTTACCCAAGCAAGATGACCCTTCGTCCCGGCAATCAGTCCGAAAACATAGTGCCATCCAGGCAGCGGAATTGGTCTGCGATAAGGCGAAGGTTGTCGCTGAGACCGTTAGAAAAAGCCGAGACATAACAGAATTTTCGCCGTCAACAAAGATCATCATTCGGTGGAACTGCGGCATAGCCTGCAACCAGTGCATCCGGCCTCCTGCGATTCGTGTGCCGCTGCGCCACGATACTGCGGGAATCCGGTTATGTCCGCGCTTCCTCGACGTTGATTTGTTCAATCCGGGCGATGTGCATGGGGTCGCAGAGGATAATGCGTTCGGCCATCTTGGCTCCCGGCCGCCCGAAAATTGTCAGGGCAAGAGCCCGCTGGCTAACCAAGAGCATTTCCGGGTGGCGCACATCGTATTGCGTCCCATCCGAAAAGCACATTCGGAAGGGTACAAACGGGCGTTGCTTGAGTTGTTCAGCGATGTCATCCGCGCGCATTTTACAACCTCCAACCGAGAGGATTGTAGGAGCTTTTCCAGCCGACAGCAAGGCGGCCCGTGCGGCTCGAGCTCGAGCGGGTTTTCTACCAAGCGGTTCTTGCTACAATGTGGATCAGCACAGGGTTCCGACAGGGGCTGTTGTGCAAGACAAGGAGCCTTTCCGCGAGTCCCGGCGCGTCGGGACGGACGGATCGGCCTCGAAAGGACGGTTCATGGTTTCCCATCGCAATGTCGCGCGCGCCGTCCCCGGCGCGTTCAATCCGACGAAGTTTGTACAGATCGGTCTGGCCAGCCTTGCGTTACGACCCTCACCCTGCCCTCTCCCTGAGAGGGAGAGGGGTTTGCCGCCGCGGCGTTGGTCGGCAGAGTTTCGTGCGTCTGAACCGCTGCCGATGACCATGGAGGAGGCCAAGCGCCGGGGGTGGCAC